>Ga0172381_10000474_pt1 | contig 48184 bp, 83 predicted proteins | sample Leawel6488metaG_FD_119754 | JGI IMG/M metagenome (GOLD analysis project Ga0172381, IMG submission 119754) | Leachate microbial communities from a municipal landfill in Southern Ontario, Canada - Leachate well 64-88 metaG | ecosystem: Engineered > Solid waste > Landfill > Unclassified | place... | reverse complement strand
TATTAGTCCCATAGTAGTAGTCCCATAGTAGCCCTTTTCTGGGTGTCTTTCCTTTCTTTCTGCAATAGGGAATCCTGCAATATGCCAATCTTTATCTACTATTAGTAGTATAGTATCTACTACAAGTTGTAATCAAGAGTTGATGGAGGAAATACATGAAAATCGGCCAATGGAATGGGACGGTCCTTAAAGTTCATTTTGAGATTAGTGACAATTATGAAATTACGGATAACAATGGTGTTGACGTATATTTCACAAAAGAACAGATCAAAGAAATGATCGATGTGATTCTATGACACCAGAACAACAAATGAAATACATCATTACATTCGATGAGTTGCAAGAACTGAAACCGGATATTGCAGATGGGATGTATCGAAGTACAAAGGAAATGAATCAGGAAAAAACAATCTTCCGGGTGTTATCCTACCCTTATATTCCAACACCGGAAGAGCAGCGGATCAATGATATGATTATGAAGTTGGAACGTCTTGCATTGGATTATGAGGGGATTTCAGAAGACGGTTACTCGTGCCGTTCCAAAGGTATTCGAGAAGCCATCGCGCTCCTGCGGGGTGATGAGGGATGATTCACGAACTAGATAAGATCAGATTTAAACAGTTTGCAGATAAGCACTTCAAAGCGCCCAATGAGCAACCAGAGCCGGTGTATGGAATCACCGAGAGCGAACTTAATTTTATTCACAGATGGTCAATTCCAATAAATCTATCTGTGAAAGAATCAACCCCACGGCAAGAAATGATGCAAAGAATTCGTTCTCGTGGTATCATCAACAAAATGGACGAACCTTGTGATACATGCACTTACAATGATGTATGCGATCAAAGCGCATCCGAATCTTGTAAACGTAACACAATCGAACAAATCCGTGCAGAGGAGCGTGAGAAGGTGCTTGATGATATCGCTCAGTACTGTCAGAAGCACACGCATCATTGCCTCCGTATGCCTCTCGCAGTTGTCACAAAAGAGCCGCTGTTGGAGTTTATGGAATCCCTGCGCGGAGAGGTGCAGAAGAAATGAAAGATATTACTATCAACATCACGAGTGATACCATAGTAAAGGTATTCGTTATTTGCGCTATTGTGATTCTTATCTTATTGATTGGGATTGTTATTGGAGCATACGTTGAGAACCAGTCTGCAAAACTCACAGCATCAATGCAACCCACTCCATCGCAGCCAACACCACTAGTCACCCCCACTCCATTGCCAACACCGTCTTACCCCTCCGTTCTCACCTTCACGGTCTTAAGCACCACAACTTCAACAGGCCACTACCAGATCAAAACTACAGCGGGGCAAGTCTTGTATTGCTCCGACTACTATGTGTGGAATGGATTCTCCCCTGGCAATACCTACACGGCAGACATCGATGGCACGGAAGGCGGGGCTTACCTGATATCGAAGGCTGTCTTCATTGGGGGCAATGAGCATAACTATGTCGAGCCTATAGAGTATTTCCCGGACTACCCGCAATATTACTACTATGATGGCATCTACTACCAGTATGATGGGAATGATGTAGATGAGATATCGTGGAAGCAGGCGAGAGGGGAGAGGATTATCTATGGCAAGCCTCCGAGTTCGCAGAAGTTCGGGAGTTCGGCGAGATACGGGGATGGCCGGATTGTCTTGATAGATCCAACGAATACTTAATTTTTAGGAGTTTTTCAAGTGAGAACCAAAGCCCTATTCAATGATATGCAAGCACTCTACATCACACACAAAGAACCCGACTTAATCGATGCCGTTCCATCTTTTCCATTCAAGCAGATGTATCGTGGGCAGTATGAAGTCTACAATGAGATAGGCTCCACATTCCAAGAGATTGCCATCACATCCCACACCGGCAGTGGCAAGACAGCCTTGTACTTGTCGCTGATTCCCAAAGGCGTTGCCACGATTGTCATATCTCCCCGCAAATTTTTACAAAAGCAAGTCGCTGCCTACAAGCATAGTTTTACCTTGTTTGGCAGGTCCGAGTATCCTTGCATCATAGACCCATCCAAAAAAGCCAGCAATGCCCCTTGCAACGCAAAAGTGATATGCGAGGCACAATCGAACGTGGAATGCACGAAACGCTCACAGGATTGCAATACGGGTCATTGCAAGGTATTCCAGCATGGCTCAAAGAAGTTTCCCTTTCCCTGCCCAAAATGCCAGTATCTGAAAGCCCAGCAAGAGGCGAAGCAGATCCTCAAAGCAGGCGGCATTGTTGTGTGTAACTTCGGGAACTTCTGGCAACTCCTCAAACACGCGAAGTTGGTTGTGATTGACGAGGCAGACTTATTCTTCCGCGAGATATCAAAACCCACCCTATTGCATTACTCTAGTGTCAAGAAGAACTCTGGGGAATCTATCGACTCCCTCTTGCAACGCGAAGCAATAGAGTTGCAGAAAGCCGTAGAGACATCAGCACCGGAGAAAGTCTACAGCGTGAAGAACATGCTCTACAATGCGCAATTCCTGAAAGACAACGCTTCATTGTGCTTTCAGTACCAGCGCAAGGGACGCGGGGGTGACAAGATATATGTTGAGGTGAATCCCGCGAACGTGAAGATATTGAAAGACAAGATATTCAAAGGCAAGCAGTTGATTATCGTGAGTGCCACTCTGGGCAACTTCGACATCCCGCGCTATTCCTACAGTGTCTTTCAAAGGCGTGGAATCTTCTACGCTCCTGTTGGCAAGTTGACGAGCAGGGAACTCAAAACCAAACCCTTCATTCTCAACCGTGCATCCGAAGCAATCGAGACAATCTCCAGCATTGCAGAAGGGATGTTCGATACTGACAAGTTCCCGGTGCATTGCGGCAACATCGGCACTCACGCGACGATATTGAATGACCTGCTCGGAGCAGACAGGAAGCACCTGTATTGCAGGATTTGCGGGGAGAAGATTGAAGACATCACAGCAGAGGAGCAGGAAGTGCAATGCCCTAAATGCAGGAGGAAATGGAAAGTTGGGGATGAACGATGCACGATGCACATCCGTGGGAATCTGATGAAAACCATTGGTGACTTCAAAGACAACTCCATGCGGTATCTTCTCGTTGCGGGGGCTGACTATGGCGGGGATATGACCTTCGCCAAATTGCAATTCGTGCTGAAATATCCTTACCCTTCATTGGATGATCGTATGCGAACACTGGAGAAACTGCTAGGCAAAGCAGACTTCAATGCATATTACAGCACCGATGCCAGGAGCCGCTTCGTGCAGAGTTGCGGGAGGACTTGCAGGGGCGCGGGGGATTTCGGGGTGACTGTAGTATTAGACAGCAAGTTCATCGAAGAATGGCACTCCAATGCAGACAAGTTCCCGGACTGGTTCCGGGATTCATTCAATGGGAAGGTGTACTGAAATGTCAACCCGCAGAGCAATGAACTGGAAACCCATAGAGAAGGAAGTAATTGCCGCAATATCGGCATACCCTCACACCACTCAATACATCAAGAACAAGCATCTCTCCGAATGGATCTTACAACACCGGATAGAATACCCGTGCATCTGCAAGGGCTACTCCATCGCAACAGACCGCACCGTGCAGCAACGGATACGGCATGTTATTGAATCAATGGAGTGGGGATGGTTTACCAAGGATGTCTTTATCGTGCCGGACTTACCGGGCGGTTCACCATACTCATATACTATTAAGACCAACATATTAGATGGTGCAAGCCAATGAGTAGCACAATGCAAATCAGTATGAACAACCAGCGGGAAATCCAGCTCAACCAGATCCTCACGAAGCGTCCCGATCTCGCCAGACTTGGAGCATCGGATGCTATCAAGAAGATCCTGTTTGATGCGATGGATGCCATCGTTCCGCTTGAAGTGAAAGGTGATGCAGAATGATGCTTCCAATGCAGGACTTTAATGTAGAGTTCACGCTTCTGATGCCCGGCGCACAGAAAGTAACGACATACACTGTTGTAGTCAAAGGAGCATCGTGTCGCAGTGAAGCGATTGCGCGTGCAGAGGAAGACTGGCAGAAGATTACTTCACAGTATGACGTGAAGGTAAAGGCTATTGAAGCAAAGAAAGCAGGTGATTCGTAATCATGGCAGAGCAGAAACAGTTTGACTGGCTCAATGAAAAGAGCAAGTGTGTTGAGGGAATCAAACTCCCGGTAGGAGAAGACCGCAAGTTCGAACTTGTGCATGAGGAAGTATCGCTTCACAACCTTGTCCGTGCTGACGGAACCACTGTCACTAACAAGCAGGGTGTTGAATCCCGCATGTGGACTATTCCCTTCCGGGATGTTGAAGCAAACGTGAAGATCAAACTCGATTACTTCTGGAATGAGAAGGAGCGCGTCAACCCGGCAAACCCGGAACTCGAATCCGAGATTGTGAAACTCTCCCGCAAGTTAGGCTATGAGCCTGTTGTGGATGGCGACTTCGCACCTGCTGATTTCCTGAAACCAGGTATGACCATCATCGCCCAACTGAAAGAGCAGCCACCCAACAAGAACGGGCGTGTCTATAACACCATCGACATCGATACTGTGAGGCTTGATGGTGCTGGCGAAACAGAGAAGCAGGACCCGCTTGATGATGTTTCGGAAGAGACGGTGAAGGAGATCCAGACGATTGGGAAGGGTTGCAAGAAGTTCTCGGAACTCACTACCAAGATTAACAAGGCCAAGAAGTACGAGTTGCTCCAGGGTGCAATGGTACTTAATGAGAAAGGGAAACTTAAATTCCCGATGTAACACTTCCCCTCTTTTCTTCTTTCTTTTTTTGCTTTTTAGCAAGGCTTGAATGGAAACGCTTATAACGTTATAAGCACCATAGTATTGTATGACACGGCGCGACCGTACGACATACCGATGCCCATCATTAAAGCAACCCACACTCTGTAGTGTGATGTGTGATGCTACGCTGGGGGATTGCCCGAAGATAAGGAATAGCGGGATTATTACACCGCAATGCTGGAGATTGAAGAAGGAGGGTGTAAACGATGGTATGTAAATTCTTACAGAAAGGGGTGGCAAATGGCAATTACTTGAGGTGTGTCTACTGCAATGGGTTTCTTGAGGATTGCCATAAAACGGATGGCACACAACGAGAAGTGACGAAGGAATGTTGGGATATAGAAGGTGTGCCGAAATGACTATCAAGACGATTTCCCGTAAGACCTTAAAGACACGCACTGGCGATCTGGATGTAGTCATCTTATCGAATGGCAATGTACAACTCTGTTTATATGGCAATGGAGTTACAGTAACGCACTTCCTTACAAGAGAGGAGGCAATGCAACTCGGTAAGAATATCGAGGATGTTGTTGAAAAGTATGACGCATGGCATGTCGAGACTGGTGGTAGAGCATGAGCGACAACAAACCCGTTGGGGTTGCAACGTTCGAACAGTCTGGCAACGATCTACGGTGGGAATACTGGTGCAAGATATGCATGGATTCCGATATCAAAAAGTGGTTAGGTTGCGAAAAAAGGCGAATCGTCTGGAATGGATATGACGATCGATACTGGTGGGATAAGGTATCGAAAGCAGAGCAGACTACAACCAGAACAATACCATGCGGTAAAAAATTAAAGATTGAACACCGTGGCTATGTATCAGAATATGTTGTTGAAGTGGCAGAAGAAGTTGGTGATCGGAAATGAGTCGTATGAGTGAACTTGCAGCAGAACGTGAGGCGTCGCCTTACGCAGTCTGCCGGAGATGTGACAGGGTAAAGTGCAACAGCACGCCCGGAGAATGTGAAGATGATGCAAAGGTATCGGAAGGAGATAGGAAGTATCATTTGATGCTAGAAGGTGAGGATTGAATGCCTTTAAATAAACAGCGTCCGATATTACCGGAACTTCGTAGTATTCCGCTAACACACTACGATTGTTTGGCGAGATATACTTTGGTCAACCGACATCAAACAATTGAAATAGGTTATTGTGCTGTTAAAGGCCCGGCGCTGAATTGCAACGAACTACGCGAACTTGGTATATGCCCGAGGGGGTTTGCATGAACTCCCACGCGCCACAATTCAATCCACGCTTTGACGAGACTATGCTTCGCACGTTTGGCGATGTCTGCCGTGCTGTGGATTCTGCATATATTCACTGCTATGAGCACAACAAGAAATGTGAAACGGTGTGTGATACGCGATGTCCATGGAGGAATCCAAGATATCCGAATCCCGGAGAAACTCCATGTCGTGTTATGACACTCAAAGGAATGGGATTTGTCACCAGACCAGACCATATCGAACGCGAAGAAGCGACGGGGTTAAAATGACTATCAACGCACCAAAGAAGATCCAATGTCCTGTTTGTAATTGCAAACCTCGCAAGGGCTTTGATGTCGTATCAGAGCACGAATCGCTTGAAGATGACGAACACATACGAACCGTATATCACTGTCCTGTATGCAATAAGGACTTTGTAAGGTGTTATGAATTCTATGCGTGGGAAGATGAAGATGGGGATGAAATGGAATGACACTCAAAATTGAAGACACGAAGACACTCCCTGGAAGCATCACGCTCACCAACAAATACAAGCGATACATCACGCTCGACAAAGAGGAGCAGAGGGATATGTTTGACTATCTGGCGAAGAAGTACCCGCTGTGGAGAGTGGGGAGAATGAATGCAAGTCTTGATGAAGCACTCAATATGGGAGATGGGAGGTACAAGTCATGACACTTTCATTGATCTATGGAGCAGATGCCACGGGCAAATCCCTGCACTGCAAGTCCTTCTGTGAAACCTCCGACTCCGCCCTGTACATCTCGCTCGAAGCAAAGAACCGCAAACTCCTGCAAGATGTTCCCTTCGATGTAATCGAAGCATTAGAGATTGAGAAAGCCCCGTCTTACAAGACCGACTCCATAGCATCGTATGATAAGTTTGGGGAGATAATCGAATCGGTATTGAATGGCAAGTCTCCACTCGATGCCAAACCCAAAGTCTACGATACTATAGTCATCGATGGCATCTCCGACATCCCGCGATGGGCGGAGAAGGTTGTCTTGAAGGAGATCCAGAAGAAGCATCCGGATCAGAAAGTCATCGGAAAGGACAATCTCGCCGGGTGGAGTGCTAGGAACAACCTGTCGCACATGCCACTCGAAAGACTGGCTACGTGGGCTGTAGAGACTAACTCCAGCGTCTACATGACTTCTCTCATTACAGATGATTATGTAGGGGAGAAGAAGGTAGGGCTTGTTGTGGATGCGAAACTACGCTTACGGAAACTCGCGGATGTGCGGGTATGGCTTACTGCGGATGGAAGGGGATACCTTGCGAAGTTTGAGAAAGTTCCCAATTGGGCGAACGATGGTGAATCTTCTGTCAAAGTCGTGAAAGGCGGATTAGTGGCAGAGTTTGGGAAGCGGGGGCTATTGCAATGAAACCCCGTATGTGCTTCTACTACCTTGGCGTGAACTTCAACCACGATGATTTGTCCGGAGACGGGAAATGTCTTGGATATCTCGATTCGGCAGGAACGGCGCAGCCTTGCAGGAAAGCGATAGAGGAAGGGCATTGCCCGAAGAAAAGGACTACGCCAAAGGAGAGCGAATAAGAATGTTATTCTCTGATTGGGATGAAGAATCTCACACTATGTTGGTAATGCTGGTAGTATGGATGCTTGTTATATTCGGATTGGCGATCTTCCAAGATCCATCGCCGACATCGATCAACTGGTGGAACATCTAAAGCGGAGGTGCATTATTATTTGCACGGATACAAGAGAACACTTCGGGTCAACTCTCATTTCAAGCAAGTTCGAGCAGGCAGGTATAGACAATCAGATATGCACCTTCCCGCAATGGACTGGCTGTGATTACTACATCGTCAACACCTACGGCTCCGTATGCATCCAGCGAAAGGATTCTGCATCGGAGTTGTGCAGTCAGATGAAGGAACTGCGATACGATATCCTACCCCGTCTTGTCAACTTCGCTTCCGAGACTGATTCCAACCCCGTCCTGCTTGTTGAGGAGACTCACACGATAGGGGAAGCGGGATATCTATTCAGGCGCGGGAAAGGGAATGTCTTTATCGAGACGGGATTGCACATCTCATCTTACTATGGATTCCTGGAAACAATACGGTTGATGGGAATTGAAGTCGTAACTACCAAGGGGCTTACTGAATCAATCTGGTATATGATTGCCATGGATTGCTTCCTATCCAAGCAGCACTACCCGAAGCACCTAAAGTCTTACAAGCCCCACCAGCAGGCACTCGGGGTCTTGTGCTGTATTCCCACGATTGGAAGCAAGAGGGCAACGAAAGCCTTGGCGGAATGTTCCATCGCGGAGATGCTTGGAAGGAATGAAGTAGAAGGCTTGACGAAAACACAACTTGAAAAGGTGAAGAAAGCACTTAGGAGCAGACTATGACAAAAATAACTAAAAGTATGCTTACTGTAATGTCTGGCGGTCAAACTGGTGTTGATAGAGGTGCACTCGAAGGTGCTAGAGATATGGGTGTAAAAACAAAAGGATATGCATCATACAATTTTATGACGGAAAATGGAAGTGATCCGACATTAAAAGAATTTGGACTTATAGATTCTGGAAGAAATTACAAAGGACGCACGGAACTAAACGCCCAATGGTCTGATGGGACAATATGGATCGGAAAACAGGATAGTGCCGGATATATCGCAACACGTAATGCTTGTAATAAGTTTAATCGCAAATTTATTCATCACACTTCTGTAAATGATACGATTACCATTATTCACAAGTTCGGTTGGAGCACTATTAATTTTGCAGGTTCTCGCGAAAGTAGAAATATTGGTATTCAAGAAACAGCACGTAAAATTGTGAGAGGTGTTCTAACTAATTTTGATAGTGTGCAGGGGACATTACTATGACAAAGAATCTTATGTTGTATCTCAAACACAAGTGGTTTGTAGAAATTGCGAATGGAAGAAAACACTTCGAATACAGGCTTGCAACCCCTTTCTGGAGAAAGCGATTGCAAGGGTTGGAAATGGGAAACTCCAGAATATTAATGTACGATGGTTGGCCGGATAAGAAGAAGATCGGGACTGACAAATATCTGGAGTTTCCATACATGGGATACATCGAAGAAACAATAATTCATCCGGAGTTCGGAACTACTCCAGTAACAGTATTCGCAATCCGTCTTGTCCCAGATGGTGAGTGATATGAAGATCGAGCGATATCCAGCAGGACGCATACAATGCAAAGGAGTAATGTTTAATGAGGATGAGCAGCGGGAACTTATACTCAATATCTGGCACACCACTCCTAAACTCGTGAGAGACATTGTGTGCGAGTCTTGCCCGGAAGCACTTGGGAGCGTGTGGTGATATGAAAGTCATTGCAGCATGGAATCCATCCCGCACTGTCGGTCTATGTGGCAATATGACAAGCGAGGAGATGCGATACATCGGGACATATCCAGCAAAGGATCTTCTATTGTGGGCAACCAAACTCGCGCAGATGTATGAAGATACTCCGGTGATGGTGTATGAGCGAATGTCATCCTCTGTGAATGCAAAGATGCTCTCTGCCTCTACAGATGGGAAAGACCCCTTTGTGTGTATTACGAGTCAGATTGAAGCATCAGGGAAGAAGGTGCTCAAATGAGTGACAATCTCCGCAAGCGTATCAACTCCAGGGTGCACAAGACACTCATCGAAGCCGGTGTCAATGTCGGGAAACTCAAAGAATCCCAGAAGAAATCCCCATCACAGAGAAAGAGTGAGTCTGCGAAGAAGCGCGAGATAAGACGGGCGATGAAGTAATGCCATCTTCATTGGATGCATTGCAGGTCAAACTTGATCGTGCAAAGGCCGATGCCGTGCGACACAAACGGATGTACTGGAAAGTAAGGCTTGCTGTGATTGCATACCTTGGCGGGAAATGCTTCTGGTGCGGGGAAACTGATATCGCAAGGCTTGAAGTCCATCACCGGATACCCACCTTGCGTGGGGGGTGGAAGAAGATTGAAGGTGGAGGGTGGGCTATCATCCGGGAATGGAAAGCAATCATGGCTGGCACTATCGAAGCACGTCTCTGCTGCAAAGATTGCCATGTACCTTGCGAGCATGAGGGGAATACCAATGCTTTGAAGAAGGTCAAGAAAGACAAGCAAGAGGAATCATAAGCATGGAGGGCTGGGCTTTCGGTGTGTGCTGTTATGCTGGATGCACGCAGAGGATTGCATATCGGACTACGAAAGAGGCACACCCTGTCTACTGCCCGATGCATTGCGAGATGATACAGGAGAGGTTGAAGAAGATGTTTCCAAGAAGTGCTACGAAGGAAGTGTTGTATTGGGCTGTGCATAGAATGAATGGGAAAGGACAGAGAATGACAAAACAGGTGACACTCCGATGACTATAAAGAAGATTTTGCTTGTTGATGCAGACAGTACAATTCCAAATCTCGCGTTGATGCAACTTGCATGGTATTACAAATTGATGGGATATGTTGTAGTTCTTTTGAAACTCGGCATCCCTGTTTATGGAAAACCAAAGCAAAGGATGGTTGATTGTACCGGATACGATCTTGCTTTTATTAGTGCTATCTTCGACACAACACCCAAACATCTTACTGTCATTGAAGGCGAATGCAAAGTTGATTACGGAGGAACTGGATATGATATCAAAAAGAAACTCCCTTCCGAAGTTACTGCTTGTAAACCCGACTATTCCATCTATCCAGAAAACGATACCTCATATGATTTTATCTATCGCGGGTGCATTCGCAAGTGCGACTTCTGCATTGTGCCGGAGAAAGAGGGATACACCCATCAAGAGGTACAGAGTGTTAAAGAGATCATCTACCATAAGAGAATTAAATTCCTTGACAATAATTTCTTATCTGGGATTAATCACAAACAATTCTTGCAAGAACTTATCGACATGCAAATCCCATGCCAATTTAACCAAGGACTTGATATCCGATTGGTTGATGATGAAATCGCAGAAATGCTTTCTCAATTGAAGTATATCGGGGAATACATCTTTGCGTTCGATCATATTGAAGACAAGAAGATTATTGAAGAAAAACTCGCGATAGTGAAGAAGTATATCCCGAAAGACTGGAGAATTAAATTCTTCATTTATTGTCATCCGAGGATGAATATCGTCTCTGACGTGTATGCCCGTATTCTCTGGTGCAAGAAAAACAAAGTGCTCCCATATTTTATGCGGGATTTGACTTGCTGGCAATCGGAGAATTTTAGAACTTATAATGATTTCTCTGCGTGGTGTAATCAACCGGGAATTTTCAAGCATCATACATACAAAGAGTTCTGTATGAAGAGAAGACCAACTGCGAATATCTGTCATAGATATCCACCCTGGTATTTTCTGTACGAGATGTATGGGCATGAAGAGAGTGCAACACATCCAAATCCGAAGATTGAGATAGATACCGCACAAGAGATATAATGAAATGACATTCCATTCCGACATCACCGGCTCCGTGCTCGCCATCTCCGGAACAACCCTTTCCATCATCGGCACTCTCTTCAATAACATCTCACTCGATCACACGATGGCGATGTGGCTTTGGATGTTGTCCAATCCCCTGCTCCTCTGTTGGGCTTACGGGTCTTACAAGAAGTGGTGGGATGGCGCGCTGTCGATCGAGGCACTTGCGGTGATGTATTTAGTATTTACGATCTCAAACTTTTACGGTCTATTTCTGGCATAATCTTAATTCCATATCACTCCTATATTAACGAATGACAAACAAGACAAGACCCTGCCCTTTTTTGGATTTAAAGAAATCAAGCATCGAAATTGGATATCCCTCTGTGGAGTGCCGGTGCCATTCAGCCCGGACCTGCCCCAAGAAAGAAGGCAAGCACACGCTGACTGCAATGTGTTGGAGATCGGGATGAATCGATACCCTTATCTACAATACGTTACAATAGAATATTATGGCAAACATTAGCATATCGGATGCCACAAAAGATGCCCTCATCAAACTCAAAGAGAATGAGAGGGAAACGTACGAAGATGTGATTATCCGCCTGATTGAGAAATCGGGGGAGGGAAAGAAATGAACTACAAAAGCCTTGGAATTATCGCGCTCGTCCTCATGATCGCGTTGTGTGCTTCGCCTGTTATGGCGCAGCAGTTTTCAGACTATGAGAACAAGTACATGCCGGTAACCGCTTATGATAAGGCAGATCCCATGACATATGCGGGGTTGGTATATTTCCATGTTAAAGCCGGTCATGTTCTCGAAGGCGGAGAGCGATTCCTTGTAAGCAACAACCTCGCTCCTAACATCACAAAAGAACTTTCATTTAATCCCGATGGATTACAAAGCGAATATTTTATCCCAGGTGACTTCACGGCAACCTTGCCGCAGGGTGATGGTAGTGCCGCCGGCCTCAACTGGACTGGAAACCTTCATCCGGAAGTAATCCATTTCTCTGTTGCAAAAGGAACCATCACCTATGCCCCGCCGTTTATCGGGAATAGTGTACCTACGCCAAGTGAACATGTTTGCGTTCCTAAGTACACAATCCTCAGAGCATCATATTGTGGCGAGGACGAACCTGCGGTAACTCACGAAGAGTACCGGTATATCACAACCCCTGAAATTCCAGCTACAGATGAGAAATATATCTGGGTTGGATACGGTCACGGAGATTATGTTTGGATCAGCGATGTTCAAGCATACTATGAAATTGTGTACGGAGGCCCGTATGATGGGAAATGCAAGATAGTGAATGCGTGGGATCCCCACGATTTCGAAATCCAGTCTTATTATTATACTACATACTACAAGATCACATCATCCGGCCCACTGAAGTACCGGCACCACGATGCAGTACCCGGCCACTATAAAAACGTCGGATATCACTACGGCGATTACTCATATACTCCGGCAACCCCTGGAACTCCGGCAGTATGGTCTGAATGGTCAACAACGCCGGCACCGGCTGGATCTACATCACAGGAGCAAACGATAACTGATGTCTCAGCAAAACAAGGCGGATGTGCATATCCCACCGAAGAACTACAATCTGTAGTTGATCGCGGTATCATTTCATTCCTGTTCGACAACCGCCCGGCAGAAGGCGGGATCTTTGATGCAGCAGGAAGTGAATTGCTCGCACCGATTGAAGATCCGGCTCCAAACATCCAGAAGCACGTAAGTATTACTTACAACACCGGGTGCGGGGCGCAGGACAAAACCATTGAAGCAATGGAGTATGAGGTTATCAACCTCTAACTTTATTTTCCCATAAACACTTTCGGCTGCGTGCCGTGGTGGTGGAGAAAATGACATTTACCATATTTAACTCAGATCAAAATGAACCGGAATGTATATGCTGCCCTGTCCGTGACATCTGCGAAACACCTCCGGGAGAACTGGTAACGGTAACAGCAGAGATCCATAAAAGATCAGGATGTAATGGAGGCGTGTTCGACACATGGGAGTGGGTATGAAAACAGAACAAAAAGATATGGGGAGTGAATATTAATGGCTCACCGGATCGTCAAGATTGCTCCCGGAGCCAATTATACCGGCACCACAGTAAATTTTGACCGTTCACTCCTCCAGATACAGGCAATGCTTGAAAAACACAAGTGCAGCCGAATCGCCATTCAGAAAGATATGCGAGGAGAGTTACCAACCATAACATTACTTTTCGAGAAAGCAGGCTTACCATACATCATCGAATTCCCGATTATTTATGAGAGACGGAAAAAGGTTGCCGATGTTCTCCGTATGGACATTTCCGGGAGGATCATTCACGACCGGATCAAGGCATTGCTTATTGAAGTGGAATTGGACGTGTTAGACTTCTCACAGGGTATGATGGCGTTCCTTGCCATCCCAGATAAGACTGGCAGACCCCAAGCACTCCAAGATTACATTGTGGATAATAAAGAGCGTCTTGCCACCGGGAGTTTTGATATTACTTACCAATTACCAGAAGGTAGATCGCCATGACAACAGAGCAGGAATACATCATCACGGCAGCAACAAAAGCCAAATTGATTGATTATGCAAATGCGGAAGATGCAGAAGCATGTATCAGGGATATTTTAGATCGCGAATGCCACCCGTATACTACTCCAATACCTACAGACGAACAATGCCGAATATGCAGCGAGGCAACAGCCCGCGCCGCCACGCTCGCAATTCTGGATATACCAATATCAGAACGTACCAAAATCAAGGAGAAGTCTGCTGCAATGGAAATGAGTGATGTATCCTTAAAACTGTCTCAACGGTACGGTGCGGCAAGACTTGGAGTGGAGGCGAGTATAAAAGTACTCCAACACCTCCGGAAAAAGCAGGAACGTGATCAGAGATGAGCAATCTATATGAGGGTTCGGAATGCTGTGGTGCTCCTCTTGAAACTGTGGGCGAACATGATACTGTTGATAATAGACATGTCACTATCCAGATTTGTTCCGAATGTGGTAAAGAGTATCAATTTTTCAGAAAGGTGCACCCATGACAACAGAGCAGGAATTGAGAAACAAAATAAACGAAATCAAAATCCTCCACGCAGACTACAAAGAAGTACTCGAAATACTGCAATGACTCTCTATGACAAACTCCTGGATGCAGCATACGATATCCTCTGCTACCTCGACACGCTATCCCTGCTCCTAAAGCACCACCACAAATAAAACCAACCTATCTCTTTTTATACCAATCGCTGCTATAGACATTTATGAGTCAATCAAATCGAAAAGATAAATACACAACTCTCTGGCTTACCAAGCGATCCCGTGACGAAATCAACCGCAAGAAGCGCAAAGGCGAATCTGCCGAGCAATACCTGAAACGGAGGCGCGTGATATGAAACCCAACATCAAGCGCATACTTCTAGTGGTGTGCCTTGTCTTGATAATATCGATGCTTGTCGTTCCGGTGCTTGCCAAGAAGGATGACAACCCATCCGACAACTCAAAATTCAAACACCTGGCAGGATGGGATTTCGAAGCATATACCGTCAACACCACACACGGGCAGGATGACAAGAAACTGAATAAGAATAATCCGAATATGAACGTAGCCAGAACCATCCATTTTGCAGTAACAAACGGTTCCGAGACGCTTCATAAATACTTCTATGTCTATCGTAAGTCATCTGTTATAATGTCGAATGGCAACATGGCGGAGTATTCAAAGTTCAGACACTCTCCAACTCTGGAAATTTATTATGGCTATGCCAATTCATCAACAGTGCCATGGTTGTATTACTACCGCGTAGATGATTGTGATGTGATCTGCAAGACCATTAATGCAAACTTCACCGACAAAGCCGTGTGGGTTACTTATACCAACGAGACTGCAATAAATGCTATTGTAGATTCCGAGGCTATACCTAACAGGGGAGAGTTACCATGAAATTCAATTACGCGATGGTATTCTTACTTATTCTTGCTCTGGTTGTTCCAGTCATGGCAGCGCCCGGCGACACGCTATTCTTAGCGAAGATCAACGTATCCGAGAATTTCACCATCACCGACTCCACAACATCCGCACGGGTATATCCCATCGTGCAGGGGAATACGAGCACGGATAATATTGATCAATCTCAAACCACTAACGGAGTCCCGGTAACAGTCGGAAGTTCTCTCGGTACAAACTATCAATATGCGTCATACTTTATTGCTAACAAATCCCAAATGACCAATCTGACCATCTATCGTAATGCTATAGATGGCACACCTACAGGAAGTTTTGAAGTAAGTATTCGCCCAGATAATTCCGGTGCTCCCTCAACTACGGTTCTGGCATCAAATACAATATCCGAAGCAGTTTGGGCCGCAACTCCAAACGGGGATTTAGATATATCCCTCCCATGTATCCTGACATACGGAACAAAATATTGGATTGTAATGCGAGATACCGCAACAGAAACGGATTCTAGCGGGTATGGCGTTCAGATAGGTACAGCATACGGAGGGAAATCATCGACTAACGGAGGATCTACGTGGAGTGATTTTGGTTATACATTTTATTTCAAAGAAAGATATGCCAAGAACACCGAAGCCACAAACGTCACGGTCAACGGCAATACAACGGTGCTGGATACCGGAGATGTATTCGGATTGCTCTCAGGCGCTTCTATTAGCCAGTGGAATAAGACATATCAATATAACAATGGATTTAATGCAACAACTGGGAAATTCAGTGATGTTTTTTCTGCAACGTCTGGAGATTACACAACTTCCCCGGTTGTGATTAATGGATGGGGTTGGACAAATACTGATGAAAGTATCCAGAGCGCAAGCGATACTACCGCAAGATCAGTGACGTATAAGGTCGTTACAACCCTTCCGGTTACTGGAGTGAATGTCACCGCAACTGGATTTAACAATAATGTCAATATAGGTCTCGTTGAAATTTCCGGAGATAATACCACATATACAACAATTTGGGATCTTCCTGCATCGGCATCCGTTCAAACAAATACTGCATCTACCGGATATGTAAATGGTAATTCGACATTCTATATCCGGCTCTCAAAAGATACAACAAATGGGTATATCCGATGGGACGATCTGAAAGTTACTGCGCTACTTGACACTTCGGCAGTCGATTCAACACTTCTCGCATGGAAAACCGGCACCAACACCGTCAACATCACCAGTTACGGCAATGCAGTCAGCAGCAGCCTTGATCCGAGCAACCGAGTGAACGTGTGGTTGATTGAAGGGGAAACACCGAACCCGTCCGCATCATTCACGCAGAACAAAACTTCCGGTACTTCTCCGCTCGCAGTATCCTTTACTGACACCTCGTCAGGCAACCCGAATATCTGGGTATGGGCTGTTAATAATACTGAAATTCAAAACTCATCCGCCGTAAAAGATTTTACTTATACTTTCTATCCCGTTGGTATCCACCAGACAAACCTCACAGTGTGGAATACAACCTTGGCAACCCCACCATCAACAGCATCACAAAACATTACCGTTAATGCTAGTATTGTTGCTGACTTCGCAGCAGCACCAACAAGCGGGTTTGCCACGCTCGATGTGGCATTTGTAGATATGTCCTCTCCATCCGATATTTACTCGTGGTCGTGGGAGTTTGGGGATGGACTTACATCGACAGAAAGAAACCCTACTCATTCATACATATCAGCAGGACTCTATACTGTCAATCTCACAGTGACAAATCCCGATGGATCAAAGACCGAATCGAAGGTTGCATACATTACTGTTTCAGCATCGGAAGATCCAAACCCGGAGTCTACCCTGCAATTCAAATCCGATATAAATATCATTGGGAATACAACCCGGTATAATCAGACCATCCAAATCAAGAATGTAAGTATTGCTTCATACGTCAATGGCTCGACTACGTTTGATTCGTCGCATCTATACGTTACGAAAGTCTATGCTAATTTAAGCACCTACGCAGGCAATACTCTCGTTACAAGCAATGTTGATAATACAACTGGCCTTGTAACGTGGCAGGTTACGAATGTCGGTGGTTATACTGCGGGTGCAACTCCGGTAAGTATTGTTGATATCGAGATGTTCCAGAAATCGTATGCTATGGGAGATATCACGCAATCTCCTGGGAGTGGCAATCTTGGCAATGCTACCTACAATACATCCCATGCAATCGCACATTCCGAACTTGCAAACTTCACATATGCACCATGGATAACCTACTCCAATTTCACCATATCGAATTACAACCCGGTTATCTTCGAAGATATCGTTACCTTTGCGTCGGTCTTACCATCTAACGTAACTGCTGACAGATGGTTGTGGGACTTCGGGGATGGCAATTCGACACTCGATACGACAGGGCATCCGGTGACTTACAAGTATGTCACAATCGCAGCGAATACGACATTGCATCCGAAATTGACAGCATACCTCGCTGCAAATACCAGTGTGACTAACACCACAACGCTGACTATATCCCCGGTGTATAACACTTCGTTTATTGGTGCGGCATTCGAGGGTTCTCCCACTACAGGTAATGCCGGGCTTAGTGTTTCGTTCACGGATCAGTCTGCATTCGGAGCATCTGAAAGCACAGCCCCGCGATATTATAATTGGAGTTTTGGGGATGGCGCATACTCCGACATCAAAGGAAGCACAAGCCATGTTTATACCGCACTTGGCACTTACACTGTAGCATTAAGTGTTGGCAACTCGTATGGGAATTCGACCGAAACCAAAGTCAACTACATCATCATCTCGAATTCCCAGCAGACAACATGGTATTCCCCGAAGCAGATGGGTATTACCGCTGTCTACAGAGATCCAGCGGGAATCCGAATTCCCAACGCCCCAATGACTATGCGTGCAATAGCATCATCGATTCCCTCTACCGCCACCACCGATACCCAACAGTCATTGCAGTTATTCTATGGTATCAATCCGACTGCTGCAAACTTAATGATGAACAACACGCTACTGATGTCTGGCATTACTGGAGGAGATGGTTCGGCTTCGTTTACGGTCTTGGCATCAATTAGTTATCAGGTTAACATAACAGACCCGAAGACGGGCGTTGTGTGGTCAAGTGATATATCACCATCAGATCCATTGGGGATGTACACCGTGTGGGTTGGCAATACTCCGTTTGCAGGAGCATCAAATACTTCAATCAATCAATTGAATCAGACAAAATTGTATATCACGCAACCAGATCCGGGAAACGTGACATTCAACCTCATCTACAAGGATACAAGCGGTTCAACTTCAAATCTGGTATTTGAAATCATTGCTGCAAACAACAAGACGCGAGTGTATGGAGTGGATTTAGGAAATCCCGGCACATCCATCGTGCTTGCAAACTATACCCTTCCAAACGTGATCGACAACTCCTACTATTTCGGATACAATGCTACGAGGTCGGAATGATGACGAGTATAAATATGATGAGAACGAAGGTGTCTCCAATGCACTCAAGGTTTGTGTTGCTCGTCATTGCGGCAATGGGATTCGTTGTCTCCACCGTTAGTGCAACCTACACCACACAGTATTCATCCGTGACGATGTACGGGGCATGTGGAGCGAGGGTGTGCCTTGGTTTTCCACCGGAGTATGTGTATTTCTATAACTACATTGCTCTTGGATTCTTATTCCTTATAGCAACATCTGCTTCGGAGCGTAACTCATCGTTCTTTGCTTTATTGCTTCCATTGTTCGCAGCAATGTTTGCATGGTTCCGATGGTTGATACTCCCGTCAGCATCGCAGGTTGGTGGCACAATAGTCTGTTGCGCAATCCTGGCCGTGGCAATCTACATGAAAGGCAAGCAGCAGGAGAAATTCGGCATAGCAGGTCCGGGCTCGCCCTTCCTTAACATCGTATTCTGGATGATCGTTTTACAGGCATCGATGGGATTCATCAATGCGATGGGGTTGTTTGACTTCAATGTGGCAAACACCCCAAGCCAGTATCAGAATGTCGATCTGTCATCAACCGTTCCGAATACGATGGGGGCAGGAGGATTATGGCAAAGCATTACATCCGATGCTTACCTGCTTGGAGGCATGATGGTGTCGGGCTTGATGATGATGCTCAGCGCACTGACTGCAATAATATACTTCAAAGGACTAGTACTGAGTATAGCACCATTCATTGCCAACGAGCCTGTCGTAGACTTGATGCTCAATGTTATCACCGTCGGGATCGATTTCGTGATTGTCGTTGCGATGTGGATGTGGTACTTCAAGCCTCCGCTGGGTGAGTCCGTATGAGTTCACAATCTTTTATCGGGTATGCGATTATCATTGTATTCTCGCTTATCATCTGGGGCATGGCAGGCTATGCGGTTGATTTGATTGTGCCATGGGGCAACAGGTTTTTGGTGGGTTATGCCCAATCGCAGGATAGTTTCAATACGGCGTATCTGCTGATACAGATTGCCATTTCAAGTCCGTTCATCGGGCTTCTCCTGTGGGGATATGACCACATCAACAATTCCAACTCGCAGAGTGGGGGTGACAGGTAATGGCATCGGTGCAGGAAAAAATGGAAGCTCTCGCCTATTGGGTTGGTGGCACGATATTGGTTATCACGATGGCTTTCTTTGGCACGCCACTCTGGAGCATCATTAATGGGATTAACTCCGGGTTTGCCATTACCGGGGAGATGGGCTTGTCCAACCTACATGCCGTGCAGCCAGTGCAGATGATCTACTATGGCTTTCTTGTCGTGTTTGAAATCGCACTCATTGTAAGGACAGCCTTCGTTGTCTGGTCTAGCGGATCTTATGAGACGGGGTACTAACTATGTCTCGCATGTCTGACTTTGTAGACAGGCATCACGAAACATTATTTCTTGTCTTTATGATGCTTTGTGGGATTGGCATTCTGGTGACGCAAGTTGCAGCAATCCCTACAACCGGAAGTGCAACACTCATAGGAAGCAACAATGCCACGCTTTCCGCTACTGGTGGTGGAGTAGACTGCTGGTTTACCTACGGGGATTTACAAGGCTACGAGTACTGGATTACTCCGAACGTGACATCAAGCGGGGGGTTATTCAACTACACTATCCATAGTGCTCCATTGACGGGAAATGCGGTGTGGTACTTCACGGCGTGTGATGAGACGGGATGTGGCAGCGAGAAGTCATTTACGACATTGCCGGTAACTCCGATACCGAAGACGAATCTGGGCGGGTTCTACAGGAATATCACGCAGTCGGGATTTAACATCCCGAACATGGCCGCAAACCTCGTAGGCCCGTTTGTATGGAATGTCAACATCCCGCTGGTCGTCGTATTTTTCTTGGTGTTCATGCCAGTCTTTATCGGAATCTGGCTACGGAGTAGGACGGCGGTGATGGTGATGATCACGGGCTTTATCACCGGCTCCTTTATCTTGTATGCCGACAGAGGCTTGAACCTCGGAGTTCCACCCGAAGTTGCGCAGGTCGCACAGGCGATGTGCTACGTGGCCTTCGCAGGTGCTGTGATATATGTCTTAAAGAGATAATCTTTTTATAAACACTTATTTTTAAATACTCTCACATCATACACTATTGTATGAAATCTTCTACAGAAAATGTTATAGAAGTATCCAAAACATCAGCATATCGTACAATAGCATATGTTTTAGCACTGGTGCTCAGTTTATTGATATGGATTGTGTTATTGCTGGTAGTTTCAAATCAGATTGATTTGGGAATTGCATTGGTATTAGTAATGGGATCGGAATTTGCACTGCTATTAGAGTTGCTGATGGTTCGAGAAAGATCATACATTAATGGAGGTAACTGAAATGAAGTCCACTCTCGACAACATGAGACTTTTGGGTATTCCCACGAATGTAGCGAAGGTGCTTGCGGTATTGTCTGATGGGAAGCCACACTCTTTGCGAGACATTGAAACCAAGGGTGATATGAGGCAGGGAGAAGTGAGTATTGCGGTTAATGCTCTTACTTCATATCTTACTGTTAAGACAACGGATGCTGTCACGAAAGGAAGACCACAGAAGATTGTAACGATGTCAAGGAAAAGTTACACGTGCTATATTGAAGCGTGTGTTGATTGCTATAAAGCGGCGTATGAGGTTGCTGTGGATGCTGGGAAGGAGTTGCTGAAAGAATGACGCAAGATCCAGCAACAGAATTTAATAACGCGCACCTTTCGGACACACTCACTGCCGTAGAGAAAGAACTTGAAGTCTACAAAGATAAGGAGCACACGCGCTGGCAATTAAAAGAGGTATGCATCGAACTCGCTATTCTTCTTGCAAGAATTGGAGTGGTATACTGGATATTCACGCTTGCGATGCTCGGAACAAGAGGGGTCGATTCCTACGAAATTCGCGTGTTATCGCAGGGCACGTTGGTTGCGTGTTCGATGTTGTGGTTGGTTACAGAAGTATTCTTCTTGAAGCCATACTACCCGATTCGGGATGATGCGTGTGATGGTTGGGAGATTCTCGCATCGAAGGCAAAGTGCGCTATCAAGGCATGGAAGGAATGCAAGGCTGGTGAGAAGGAATGAATTTGCAGAGTAAGAAAAGCATTCTTATCGAACATCACTGGATGATCCTACATACTCGTGGTTGGAAGGGATTTTATTATGGGAGTTATACTTCTCGCAAAGATGCCCAAAATACTCATGTGAGAAAAATTGGAGGGACTTGGAAACAGGCATATCGGAGAGGAGATCGAGCAATCCGTGTCGCAATAACGGATGATCTTATTGGCCTTCTTGAAGAAGCGCAAAGAGGACTGTACCCATGAAAACAAAAATTTATTTAAGGATAGGAAGAAGTGGTAGTAAAGTAAAAGTTGATGCTTCACTTTCAACCAAGATTGAACCACTACGAGAGGGTAATGCCAGATACTCAAAAGCAATCCCTACAATCTTTATGGCACTTGATATTGAGATTCCGGATGAAGCGTTCAAACCTCCAAATATCTCTGCTTCGATATCTGTTCCTATTGAACATGTCGGAACGGCAATTGAAGTTGTAGATCCATTGAAGGTGATCTAAATGACCCGCATCTACAACCAGAAGAAGCACGAACAGGATATTGCTGCTCATCCGATGCACCTTCCAAATGGATTCTATGATGAGCGCAGGTTTGACTTCCTGCATCCGGAGAATGAAGTGAACGACGAGGTGGATGAATGACTTATAAAAATATCTCTTTCGTGAAAATCATATCTCTTGGGATGCTGATTCTTTTTGCAGCATTATCCGCTGGGTGCATTTCATCCGATGAAGGGAAAATCGTGCCTTGCAGTAAGTATCATAAAATTACTGACAAGTATCAGACACCGGCGGGCTATTTCATTATTGTCGATGAATACCATAATCCCATCTCTCTTGATTCCGAATCAGGATTTATGTTGTTTCCCACAACTCGATTGCATAAGGATGAGGATTATATTGTGGGAGAATATGTGTGGTGGGGCGATGGCCTCGGATTACATCCTACGAATCTCACTCCATTAACAGAGGATGAAGCAGGGCTACGCGATGCGTGCAGGATAGATCCATGACGCAGGAAATCTCTTTACCGAATCTTGGTGAGAAACCAGAAGAATCCGCTCTTTTCCCAAAACCGTGGATGGAATCAACAACCAAGATTATCTCTCCAATTTTATGGCTTGGTAAATTAACGAGGATGCAAGCGTTTATTATCGGTTTTGCAGCTTGGTTTTTGCCTTCGATTCTCCTGATCTATGCTCACTGGAATGAACCCGATCGGATTCTCGGAGCGGTAGGGCTCACATGGCTTGCGGCAGCTCTATATGCTGCATTCCTCCATCGGATCAACTTCGATATTAAGGAGGGATCGTGATATCGGAGAATACATCTTTACCGAAGTAACCCTTTCTTTTTCCCACACGCAAACCTTAATATCCCAACACGCCCTCACTATGCTATTAAGAGGATTGACTATGACAAACCGTCGTATCCGTAATGCAAGACTTGTTGAGAATGTCGGTCGCGCAGTCCATGACCCACGAACACCCGTGCGCACAGAAGTAGTTGTGAATCGAGAAACCGGCGTGCGGTGGGTTAAGGATGTGTATGATGCACATCAGGCGCATCATCTGAAGAAATTGAAGGGGATGTAAGACTATGCGGGAATGCACGCGAAGGCTGGCAGAGAACGTTGTTCATGCAACACGGCTCGAACCTGCTGGGAAACTCCCACACACGCGGCATGTAATGGGAAGCCCGGAAAGTGGCATCGCTGCCGGCAAGGCAATGTACCACAGGTTCTACGGTAAGAAAGACTGATGCCTTGGTGACTTGAATGCCCAACCCGCATCGGTATAAAACATATCATGGGTATATCTCCCCGACACCGAGCAATCTTTCCGAGCATGGCAAGTCCTTGCTTGCAAAGGTGTATGGGGAATGCAGGCTCCGGAATCCCGGTGAGAACAAAGAAAGTAAACGCAAGTGCGCCGCAAGCGCATGGTCGGTGGTGAACAGAAATGCCTAACAAGTATGACTACAGACGAAAAATGAACTACTCGAATCATCCGCGCAGTGAGACTCGCGAAGCTGGTGAGACTGCCATTAAGGGGATTGTTGATGTTACCAAGATTGCCGCTACCGGAATCATAGGTGTTGGCGTTCTTGGCACTCTTGGCGCAGCATTCAAGAAATAGGGAGTAGAGGAGCATGGCGTTCAAGAATGGCATCGAAGTCAAGGATGAAACAATCTTCGAGAAAGGGGTTGATGTGACACAACAGCGCAAGGAAACGGCAGAAGCAGAGGAACTATACCGCAAGGCAGAACTCGAAGAGAAGTCCGATACCGAACTGAAAGCCTTGGAACGCATGGGCAACCCCAACATCCCCGCAAAGAAAGCAAAGCCTGAAAAGTCTGCCTCCGAGTTAAAGCGCGACATTGAGGAATCCAAACGCAACGAGGACTTCGAGAAGTGGGAGAGTGAGCGTGGTCTTTCCAAAGAGAAACTAAATGCCCATCCTTCCGATTCCTTCACATTCGGAGAGCGCGTCAAGTCCGGTGTGAAATCATTTGCATCCGACATAAACCTGAAACACACAGCACCGGGGCAATCAGTAATCCGCAACACGCTGGATCTTCTTGCATCGGGACAGTTCAGCACGAAAGAGACCCGCACTTTCTCGCGTGGCGTATCCGCTGTAAAAGAGAAAGTGGCTGTAGAGCGTGGCACTCCGGAAAATCCCGTGTATGGCATCTACCCAATCGGAGGCTCGCGGAGTTACACCAAGAAGCAAACAATGCAAAAGAAGCAAACAATGCAAAACGTCCCGAAGCCTTCTGCATCCCCCAAAGCCCCGCGTGCCATTCAACAGTCATCCCCTGTCTTCCGCAACATCGGCAATCTCGCATCTACGCAGATGGATTTCGTCAATCCCATATTCGGAACTGCCCCGCAAGTCGCAAAGACCAACAAACGAATGCCAAGCGCAAAGAAAGGCAATCCCTACGATCTGGGATTCCGCTTATAGCCTTTTTTATCAAACACCATCAATCCCCAGAGCAAAGTCTTTATCACCATCAACTGCAATCTATCTTTTAAGTTGGTGAATGTAAATGCCAGACGCACCTGTTACAAGCGGTATGGTCACTCCCATGGTAGGTCAATATCCTACATCGAGTGCATCCCATAACATCAATAGCAATGCCGATTATACCCCGGATGGTGATTACGATGATGGATCTCCAATGGGTGTATATCGCGAACAACTCGCATCGCGAGGCAACCCAAGGCAACCACAGGCACGCCAGCCACAGCAACATCCGATTATAATCCCAAGCGGGTTCCTGTCACAATCCCCTCTTGTACGGAGAGTCCCGGTACACCCAGAACAATCCGCAATGAATGCCAGACCCCGCCAGACAAAGAAAGCAAAGCGTTCCCCTCCGTCCCCAAAGCGGTTCTCGCTATTCGGGTGGTAATCTATGCCCGACGTATGGATTGGTGGGACGCTTGTAAGCATCCCTTATGGAACCAGCGTGGTTGGTGGGGTAGTTACAACAGACCCGACGCAGTTTCCGGTATCATCGGGTGCATCCGCAGTAGTGGCACAGGCTGCTAACGCGGCATATAATGCTGCACAATCCGGAGGCCCGGCATATACTGCTGAAACGGAAAAGAATATCCTCGAAGCAGTGAAAGGTGCGACTCCGGCATCATATGCCCAATATCTGAATGCAGCAGCACAAAGCGCGGCAATTACCGGCATTCCATCCCTCCCATTAGGGTTCGCACAGCAAGCGGCAAAAACAATGGCTGGTAGCGTGCAGGCATTGGCAAGCGGTGCAGTTCAAACAGCGCAAGGTGGATCTGTAGGAACAGGTCCGACATACATCACCACTCCACAAGGGATTGCCACGCTTCCGGCAGCATCGAGTCCCATGGCACAGGCATACCAGAATATCGCACTCTTCGGAACGGGAACGCCCGGAGTATTGACAACAACACCGGGTGGTGTACAGAATATCGTAAATTTCCTTACTGGTAAACCGCAAGATACCAGTCTTGATACACAGGTAAGTGGATACAATGTAGCCGCAGCGAATCGATTTGTTGGAATTTCCCAAGATTCGGAAACACAGAGAATAACCATGCCCGGTGCTGTTGGAAAGACCGGCGAGTTAGATCCGTATGCAATGGCAGTCAATGCCCTTCCAACCCGTGAGGCACAGGAAGCATACATTGCCCGTCACGATGACCCGTTTGCCCGTATCTCTTACTATTCGAGATTCCCAACTACAACTCTCACCGCAACCGAAGTTGTTACTGGTGCGATGAAATCCGGTGCGGGTATTCCCGGTGGACTCTCAACACTTGGGACTCCGGAAACATCAGAACTCGCAGCGAAGTATCTCAAAACCGGTGAATATACAACTCCGTGGGGTGCATACGCTGCGGCACTGGAATCACAGAGACTCGATGCGGCAAAGACTGGAGATACACGGATGGGGCAATTCTTCGCTACAGAAGAAACCCGTACAGCACAGTTTGGCATTCAGATGAGTGCAGAGATGCACTTCCTGTCTGGTAAAGGATGGAAACCATATGCCGGGAATCCATGGGAAGCAGCTGCTGATACATATCTGGAGTTGATGAAAGGCTATCCTAACGAAAGGATCTCTCCACTCTCATATACGACTTCGCTTCCCACGCTTGAAGGTAAACCTGTTGGATTACAGGAAGTGCAATGGGCGCAGGCGATCCAGACCGACAAAGGAATGCCAGTGACTTCGTTCGAAGGAAGTTACATGCCGGCACTACAACTTGCAGAGGCTCGCACCGGGCAGATATACGAAGGTATAGGCATTCAATCCCCGCTTGGTGCATTCCAGACTGTCGAGGGCGCACAGTATCGGGCTGGAATGACATATGCAGAGAAGGGTGGGTTTAGGATTGAACCGACTGCTTTGAGTGCGGCGGGTGCAGAGACAATACGGATTCCCTTCGAAGGAATGATTGCTCCTTCTGGTGCTCCCCAAGTTGGAAAGGGCGAACTTACCGAAGTTGCAGCACCAGCAATTAAGATTGCATCTTCCACATACGATATAGCAGAAAAAGGTGTAACTACAAGATCACTTGCAACTCCTGCAACCGGAGGCACTATCGTCGATCAGGTGTGGAATTTCTTCCAACCCGGAAAAGAAGTTACAACCAGTCGCTCTATAACAAACATACCAGAAGTGACAACAAAGACTGGCACTACCCAAACACCCATCGAAGGTGGGATTCTCTACACCGACTACTACACAACCACAGGAGGCAAACAAGTTACAGAAACGACGACAGAACGAGGAACACCAAGTGGATTCGATACATGGCTGGCATCTGCAAACAAACAGGTTGCGGAAACACTTGGATTCACCAACCTGCCTGCGACAACCCCAGAGAGTGTAAAAGGGGTTTCGTCATATCTGGCAGCAAATCCTATGACTGCCTCTATAGGAATGGCACTTAAGACTCCGGTGTTGCAGGATTACGTGGCGTCATATTTTGCAGGTGAAGCACAGGCAATGAAAGAGAAACCCGTAACTATGGGTGTGTCCACAGGAATTGGATTGCTTACGGCTGGTGCAACGAAAACACTTGGAATTGTTGGGGAGGCATCTCGTGCTTCGTTTGCTGAAAAGGCAATATCCGAAGGTGGAATGTGGAGAGCAGCAGAGACGTTTGCCCCGCTTGCAACTAAAGCAATCCCTGCAACATTGGGTGCAATGTATGGAGTAAGCGTAGCAGAGCGCACTACGGATGGCGGTACCGACTTGTCTCCAGCAGCAGCGGGTAGGCTCGGTGGAATTGTTGCTACAGAAGTAAGGCCAATGACATTCGGGGCAATGACTCCATCTGCTGTATATACCGCAGCAAGGATGTCTGACATTGGCTACAAGTCTGCTGTACAGGAAGGTACTGCCGTAAATCGTCTTGATTATTACGGATTAAGACCGATTGAGACAAGACTTAATGCAATCGAACTTGGGTACAAGTCTTACATACCCCCAGAGGCAGGGGTATCAAAACCTCTGTCATACTTTGAGTATGTTACTGGACTTGGGAAAACTCCAGCAGCAGAGCCTATATCAATCAAATATGAATCACTCGCAGCACCATCAGGTGAACTTGCATATGCTGCATATGGAAAGCCAACCACTATCGCTGATATTATGGGTATCGGAAAAGCAGCACCAACTGCTCCAACTACTTTGAAGTATGCACCTTCCGAGATTCCTACAGGATGGCAAGCAGAAGCAGCATATGGGAAGCAACCTACAGTGTTCGAAGCAATATCAAGAACTGGTGAAAGGGCAATAGGTCTGGCAGAGATTCGCGCGAAAGCATTTGTGCAGGAAGCACCCGGAAAAGCAACATCTCTTGTCCAATCTGTGCGAGCAGCACCCATCGCTGTGAAATCCTACTTGCAGGAAACCCAACCCTTCGAGAATTTAATGATCAATTTGAGATATCCCGCTGCTGAAATTTCCCAATATAATTTACTTCAAGAGCGATTCGCAGGAGCATATGGAGGTAAAGGCGCAGCAATACGCCAGCCTATAACTCCATTGAGTAAGACATTCGGATTCCAGATGGCAACACCAGCCGCACGCGCTCCTACAGAACCATTAAAGCCATTCACGGAAGTCCGTGGAGCATCAGGGCAAGTATCAGTGCTTGAAACGCCTACATCAATTGTAGAACCTATGCCAAGAGTTGCTGAAACCGGATGGAGGGGAGTTCCTGAATTCCCAGCATTAATGCCATCTCCAGTATCAAGGCAGAGATATCGCATTGAAGAAGAAACACAATACTTCACAATACCTCCAGGCATGGAAAGACCATCCGCACAGAAATCCCAGCAGATCCAGTATATCACTCCATTGCAAGAGGTAGCGCAAAAAGCACAGATGCGTACTACAGAACAGGCACGCACTGCTGAACGCGCTTTTGAATCCGGGCGTTTCACAGCAACTCCAACAGACATAACCCAACTCAATCAAGTGCGGATAACTCCGGTATCACTCGCTCGAACAGAACCGACATTCCGGCAAACTACAGAAACCAAGCAGATTACTACAACGAAGCCAATAACCGTAATAACCCCCGTGCAGACACCATGGACTACAGAAATTCAAACTCCTCGTGATAGGACTACGTACAAACCAACTACGATAACTACACTAATAGGACGCGGAGGTGGAGTTGGTGGTGGTGGCGGCACATCAGGTGGTGGTGCTGGCAGGCGGTTCGGTGCATTCGCAGAGCGATTCAATGTCGGGCAGGGCATCGAATCCGGGCGATTCCTTGGCGATGGAATACTCCGCGAAGCAGAAAGACGTGGGATTAGATTCGGACGCAGATGATCTCCCTCTTTTTTCTATCATCCAAAACTAATATATCATCATAATCAACAATAGATACATGATGATTAACCCCACCCCCTCCCTCTTTTGCATCATTGCCGTCGTAGCACTCCTCGTCGTTCCCGTGTGTGCTGAAACGGCATTAAATGAAAGCACCGTAACAATACTGGAAGATCCAACCCCCCAAGCAAGCAACGTAAGCAAAGCGGATTTGCCTGTCGAGCGCATCTCACAAGGCCAATGTGTCGAAATCGGAAGATACTACGATATCTCCGGTGTGATAGGTTGGTCTACCCAATTCTCGTATTACGGAAAATACAGCGATGCCCTGTCACCAGAGAATGGCACATACACGATGAAGAAGATTATCGATCACCCAATGTCAATGCGAGGCTTGGGGAAATACTACATCGATCCCGCAATATTTGGCGATTCGGAAGGTGTGTGGTATCAGGTAAGTACATTGAGTGTCAATTCAAACCATGAATGGGCAGGCAATATGCAGGCTTTTAAGGTTCAATCCTACTGCCCGGAAGAGTTGCCCGAAACTGTTGTGAAAGTGCAACAGAATGAATCTATGAACGAAACAGAAGCACTCCCATTGCCTGTTGAGCATGTAACTGACATTCTTGTAGTGCGTGGGGATTCTGTGGCATACTCGGATGCGAGAATAGCAGAGGGAAGCAAGGTGTGGATTTTCGGGATAGAAAAAGGATTGTATGACATTCCTACACCAAACCAGACACTCATTCTTACATCCGAGCAGACACAATCCTTGCCGGAAGGAAGGTATCACATCATTGTGGATTCCCCTGGTAAGAATCGCATCGTGGAGTCTGCCTACGATCCAGAAACGGAGATTGTTTCATCGCCATTACGGGCAACGCCTGACATTACATTCTATGGCGTGTCATCGCAGGTTGCGTATGGGAATTACATCGACTGGATGTGGAAATACTCCGATGATGACACGACACTCATTGACATGCAGTTGCAGGATGATTACATCAACGTCTACAGCATCGAAGTTACCAACCCGGAGAACCAGACGGGTTTAACTATCAAGGGATACACTAATCTTCGGAATGATAGCGTTGTCTATGCGACAATCAATGAGGATGTGTATGGTGCGCTGGTAACACGGGCACACGGGGCTGTAGTTGGAGACAACGTTGGGGATTTGCGACAGTTCGTTATCAAGTCCAAGATTGACATTAATGAACTGGTGGCAGGGAGAGCATCGATTGCAACGGTGCATGGGGAGCATGATGCGAAGGTAAGCGTGCCGTTCTATGTCTACAATAACCCGGAGGGGCATTACATACCTACGCAGTACAATAAGTACATTGCTGGGAATCTTTACGTTCCCACTCCTACACCGGAAATCATTATAATGCCGACACCCACACCGGAGGTTATCGAGAAGATTGTAGAAGTTACTGTAACTATACCAGTAACACCATCACAAGAGCAGGTGAATGAAGCGCAGAAAGGTGCTTTATTGGAACTATTGGTAATCATTGGTAGTGGTTTGGCACTATTGGTAATGATTGGTTATGGTTTGTCTGTATTGGTAAGGAGTGGTAAGTAATGGCAGATATGTTATTTTTTATTCCAACAGTAAACGAATCGGCTATGCCAGTTACTCAAACCAGTATATTGCCGTCTTCTGGAGTTATTGTTCCTATTATATTGATTATAATTCTTATATTAGCGTTAATTTATGTGTGGTCAAGAGGAAAGAACGAGGAGTGGTAAGTAATGGGAATCGATATTTCACACACAGAAAAACAAGATGCTGAATCCACGGGTGTTACATCTGGATTCTGGTTACGTCTTGTACTCGGAATAGTCGTATGGGTTTTATTCTTATTTGGGGTATCACTCATGGATTTGACCCCACATCAGTATATTATATTTGTAATATCTGGGATTGTAATGTCTGAGATTGCATTGACGTTATCGTGGTGATTTTGCAATGGGAATAAAGGATTACTTTGAAGATGGGCGTAATGCACAGAAGAAATACCAGCGAGAGCAGCAGATCCGCAAGCAGATGCCTACTGTAAGATTCAAACCGAAGAAGTTAGAGTTCTATGATCCCAGACTTATCATTCGCGGGGCTGGTATCGTGTGGGAAATGATTGCTCCTCTGTTTGGGAAGATTACCACTCCAAAGAAAGCAATGCCTGTAGTAGTCGGGCATCGAAAGTCCCGCTTTGAGAGAATGAAGGGTGTGATGCAGAAGGATGTAGATACAGTATTGGTGTGGTTGCACCTGAAAGCGAAGAAGACGGAGTTTGGGAAGTACCGGGAGTTTCTGGATTTGGCGGAGGAGAGGAAATGACAGCATCGTTTTCAATGAAAGCATTAATTGTCGTATATTGGGTAATGATAATTGCACAAGTTATAGCGTGTATGTACGCACTTCTCATTTCACAAAGTTATGTCTTTGTGTGCACATTTGCAACTACATCCGTAATGACATTTTCTGTATGTATGTTATATATGATGTCATATGAGTGGCCTCCCATATTCATACACATGCTTTTATCTGAGGAAAGGAAATGACTGACAGAACCTATGATAGAACCTATACCACTTCGATGTTTGAAATAATAGTTTATTTTGTTACGTTGGTTATAGTATTTGCTTGCGTGTACTTCTTAATACAGTTTTTTGTAGGGGGAGTATGGTAATGGACTTTTTTGTTGGTGTTATCTCTACAGATCCTTGCGTTGTTAATGTATTTCCATTATCATCCGTAGTAGAGACATTCATAATAGCAGTATGTCTAATTATCGTAATCTACATTTTAAGCAAAGCAAATCATAAGGGCAAGGAGGAGAAGAAGCAATGAAAGATTCTTCAATAGAATTGCAACCAGAAATTGTATTTAATCCAGATAATCAATGCCGTGGAAAACACAAATATGAGTTCAAACGCAGGGCTTTAAAAGATGCTCACGGTTTGACAAAAGAAAACCCTACTTGTATTTACACGGTATATCATTGCCCGCATTGTGGGAAATATCACGTAGGAAGTGTGAGGAAACAATGACAATGGACGCACAAGATTTAACAACAATCATCTCTGCGATAAACCAATCGGGTGGTCTTCCGATTACAATGCAATCTGTTGTTCAGACAGATCCATTCCAATTCTGGGTGATGATGGCAATTACTGCAATCGGAAGTCTGTTTATCATTATCTATGCTTGGGAACTGTATGGCAAGGATTTGGTATCTGGCTTTTATGTTACAAGAATCGTTCTAAGCAAATGGTTTAAACAATCCGGAAGGCATTACATTCTCATCAAGCATACAAACGAGGCGTTATTCAGCCAGTCGATGATAGATGGCAAGACTTTGATTGGCATTGAAAAAGCAATTCTGTCGTTCAAAGGGGAACCATTTGATATTATTTTGCATACACCCGGAGGGTCTGTATTTTTCGCGCAACTTCTTTCAAAGATTATCAAGGATAAAGGAAACGTTCGATGCTTTATCCCATACTATGCGATGAGTGGGGGCACATTCCTTGCTTTGAGTTGTAAAGAGATATTCCTTGGTTCTATGGCATGTCTCGGACCAATCGATCCTCAACTTGGGAGTCTGTTTGGATATGGCTCTGCGAAGTCTTGGAATGAAGTTGTCAGAATTAAACGCAGGCGTGCATCAGATACAGCAATTCAGATGGCATTTGCAGGGAAACAATATACTGAATCCCTAAAGCGAGATGTGTATTGTTTGCTCTCTGATAAGATATCGGATGATATTAAACGAGAATCTGTAGCGGATTATCTAACAAACGGAAATGTCGAACATGCACGGCAATTGACAATTACCGACTTGACGGATCTTGGAATTCCTGTAAAAGTAATTCCCATCGAACTTGGAAAGTATCTCTCTAAAGCAATTTCATCTCCTATTATCGAAGGGGTGTATTGGAGATGACACCCGACATCAAACCCGTCTATCTTCCCGATAACATCAAAGACCTCATCGGGCAACTCGCTATCGCCACCGCCAAATCCACAGATCCCGCCAACAAGATAAGCCTCACATCCTCACGCATTTCTTTCGTCCTAGCAGCAATGAAGATGAAATGCCGCGAGAGGATACCCAAAGGTTTGTATGAGACGCTATACGAGACACTGCGGAAGATGATTTCGGATATGGTGTTCGATGCAAATTATACTGAAATCGTAGTGCAGTTGAAAGAATTAGAGCGCATCGTAAACGAGAACTCTACTACCGCAGCAACCTATGGAACCATTGAAGCCATGGAATGCCTCTCGGATTACAACGATATCTTGTCTTGCAGGGAGAGATGGAAAGCGGCGAATGATATCTACATGAAGGATCACGAAGCGTGGTCGATGTCAAACAAGATGCTCGCGGATATCCACGATGTCCTCACGCGAATCGAAATCAGGCATAACTTGATTGTCGTGCCAAAGAATGCCTCGTGGGATATTAACGATTTCAATTTCAGGAAGCCTACACCAACGCAGGAGGTTGACTCGTAATGGATTGGAACCAGTATCACCGTGGCAAGAAATCCGGTGGCCTCAAAGCCATCAAACCCCACATCGGCATGGAAATCTACCGCAAAACCTGCTTCCATGATGACGGGGTGAAAGGCTATGGCGGGATGCGGATTGCCTGCATTGGTCCTATGCGGGCAGGTAAGACTACGCTTGCTATTGAAACCCTGCCTAAAATGTATCACATCGAGGGCATCAAGAAAGAAGAGTGGTTCAAGAATCCCGATCCGGAGAAGGCACGCCAGGAAACCATTGTCTATCGTGGCAGGAAACTGGACTATTGGAATGCCTACGATCACCACCATTTCAGCAAGTGTTTCCCGGATGTCGAGCCTCGCAAGTTACGGATCTTCATCTGGCACTTGGACGAGATTGTATTCTTTGAGGAAGATGAGCACGAAGCGGTCATGCGCCCCATTGATGGACTTGATGTGTACAGATATAAATCACAGGAAGATTTGTATCAGAATCTCATCGAAGGGGGAATCAATGTCGTATATGTACCGAATGACTACAAACTGTCAAGTTTCCTAAAGACTGCCCTCAATGAGATGCGGATGCTCCAACCCGATTCATCAGAGTATCTTACAGAGAGCAGCGTAGTGAGCGTGATTAACGAGACATTCTGGTATGACTTGTTTTATTACATGCTTGGCTTGGAGAACTCGGACAACGGGGAACTGCGAGGCAGGAGGAAACTCAAAAGCATCACCTTCTTTTTTGATGAGGCACATCAGATATTCCCGGCGAACCAGCCAAAACCGTTCTGGTATCTCATAGAGAACTTTGCTGAAAATGCACTCATTGATTCCGGGAGATTAAACCTGACTATTTATGCTAACATCCATGCCCTGAACTTGGTGCACTGGAAAGTCTTGCAGAGATTCGATACTTTCATCTGGCTCTTTGGAAGCAAGCCTGACACGGCATACTCGATGGTGAACGATAAAGTCCCACGGAACTTAAAGCAGGGAGAGTTTATCATTGAGGAGAAGCAAAAGCAGTTTGGGAGCGGGACTTTCAAGAGTATCCCGAAACAGCCATTTACGGTATTGGCAAAGGGAGTGGTGTGATGATGGATATGGGTATGAGTGAAAAGGCTACAAATATAGCAAAACCTATGAAATTTGTGCTTGCCATATTAATTGCTATAGCAACAATTGCTAGTGGTATAATCATAATACAATCCATTATTACATCAGATGTTAATGGAATTATGATTGGATTGTTTAGTATTCTACTCTGTTTCTGGGTATGGTTTCTTTCATTTGATATCACAAAATATTTGGTGTGATCTGAAATGCTCGGTATAAACCTCAAAAAACTCCAGAAGGAAGACCCTGCAAAAGTGCGAGCCTTCCTTGCAGACTTATACACGTGTGAAGAAATCCCTCCCGCTGCTCGCAATGCCGCGAAGAAGTTGCTGCGACGCTATGAAGCAGGGCAGTCGTTGAAGGCAAGCCTGAAAAAAGAATTCAAGGAAATGATGTCTGATGCAAAGGAGATGCTAACCAATGCAGACTATGGAAAGTAAAGAAGGTGTGATTGTCACACCTAAACTAAAAGCATTTTTAGAGATTGTAGGTGTTGGGAAAACTACAATAGGAATACTCCTGATTCCATTAATGATACTCTATGCCAACTCCACAAACTTCGTATTTTCCGCATATGCATCTGGGGATTTAAATGCCGTTGAGTGCTCTATACTATCTACACTCTTTATAGGGATTGAAATTGTAATTTGGATCTATTGGGGATATTATTTGGATCTTGTTTTAAGATGGAATATTAAGGTAACGGAGGCGTTGGAAGATGCAGACTATGGAAAGCCAGAGTAGTATAGCGAGATTTGCAAGTATCGTGTGGAGAATGCGTCCGGGTCTTGCATCCTTGGTTGTAATATTCATCGGTTGCGTAATGATGCTCGAAGCAACGCCCATCCTCACAGCAGATCCCAACACAACCAACAACCTAATCGTGCTCCTCTTTGGATTCTGTATTACTATCTTCGGTATGAAATGGTGGTGTGAGGATGTCGAGAAACGCACGTAAAAGCGATAACTTAAATGCCTTTGGCAAAGGAAAGGTATTATAATGTCCGGTGCTCTCAAAGCCTTCTTTGTCTTCTTGTTCGTCATCTTCGGAGTAATAGGCTTCATTACCGTAATGGCATTCGTAACCGAAAACAACGCCCCCGCTGCATCCGTAGTCGGGAATGCCACTGCATACTTATCTAACAGTAGTGTCGTGAATCACACCATGGCATTCCAGCAGAACGTAACAGCGCAAGCCACGACTGCCTTACTCCCACTTCCGATGCTTGCCATGATATTCGCGATAGGTGCTGCGGTTATGCTATTCCTACTTGTGATACGCAGGAGATGAAGGAATGAAAATTCCTCACATACATCAATGTGAAGATTGTCTATTGCGCGGACTACGCCTTTGTATGTATCATGGATATCCTGAAGAGACAATCCCTATGATATGTGATTATCGTATTGTTGATATTGATCGTGATGAGTATTGCATTCAGCAATTGAGGGAAATGAAACGATGAAAGCAATAGTAGTAATAGTGTTGCTCGCATTGATAGCATGTCTTGCCATGAGTGCCGGGTGCTCATCCAACGGAGGGATTGCGAATCCCATGGAAGGTGTGAAACTGAATATGAATATCCCGATAACAAAAGCACCGAATAGTTTCATCGATCCCCATGCAGTGCCAGCACCTACGCCTACAGTGAATGCCACGCTTGCAGAGGGGGAATTCGCGATAACTCCAACAAGCACGTATGTATTCAGGTACGAGTGATAATGTATGAAAATCATCACAATTGAAGAAAAATCTATGGGAGAAATATATCAGTTGGTATTAGACTTTTACAAGTCGCATTCTCCTGCATACCCGGATGAAGTTGCCGATACAATCAGTTTAGAACTTCGAACAGTTATGGAAGTTGTTGATAAATGAATTACCGAAGGCAAACTCGAAGTGGCAACATGACAGATACGAGTAAAAAAGACTATTTCTTCCTCTTTCCTTTCATCCTCACATCCAGCACTTCCCTGCCATTCCCCTCTTTGTAATCCTTCCCGCAAATCAGACCCACAAGAAATTCCGTAGACAGCCTTTCCGGGTCATTATCGAGATACTGTTTATGCACAGCCAGAATGTCACACGTGCCTCGTTTCGTACATCTCTTAAGCAGATCCTTGTATTCATCGGCACATTCCATCATCTCCTCGCGATTCTTTAATCGGGATAATTCCAAATCGCAAGTATTCATCCCTTTCGTGCAATCGTAGCAAAGATATCCAACAGATATTGCCCGCCCGCATTTTGCGCAATAGTGTCCAAACCTTTTCTGACTGATATCTTTTTTAAGTTTGCGCCTCGGATGCATTTTATTGGTAAGGCAGTGATTCCAAAAATACCAAACTCTCCTTTCATCATCACTTATATTTATACCAGTCATAATACAGCATTAAGTAATACATCTGGAAAACTATATAATACTTTCCATCACTCCCTACTGTAAGGAAGTGTCCTGTATATGATGGAAACACTCAAGTCCGATATTTCGGCAAAGAAGCTTGAAATCGAGAACACTGTTGCCCCGAAGGTACGGGCACTCGCTGCAAAGCACGGCCTGAATGATCAGGGTATCGTCGAAGGCGTTATCCAGTTCATCGTCATCGCAGTCCTGATCGTCTTCGTCCCGGGTATCCTCTACGTGGTCAGCACGGGAGCAATCACCGTCCCGTCAACCAGCATCTTCTACAACGCATCAGTCACAACCAACACGAATGTCGCGAATGGTGTGTCCACGATTGGTGTGATCCCCACGATCTTTGCGATAGTATTGATCATCGGGGTACTCATGCTGTTAGCTATGAGACGTTAACTTTGCTAACTTTGTAATGTAAAATGATTAACCTAGTGGGGTTGGTTAAAAACCCCACACTTCTTCTCTCGCATCTCTTCGAAAGTGTAATAACATTTACCTCCATATTCGTTGTTTATGATGTCAGTGAAGTATTCTTGCCACATTTCCCTGTCGTGATTTGTCTTAGTATGGCACGGTTGAAAACATAGCGGAACAAACAACGGTTTTACATTTTGATCGCAGCAAGAATTCTTGTGATAATTCACATGATGTACTGCCATGATATGCTCTCCTTCCTTCCACACATGCCCGCAGATCTGACATTTATATCCAAAGAATGCACGCACTCGCTCCTTAAACTCCTTATTAAACTTTGGACAATACGGTTCATATGATATTCCACCTTTCCAAGCGTGGGCTTTTTCTCCTTTCTGAGCCTCATGCATTTTTATGCGAGTATCCTCCGGGGTTTTCATTCCAAAGTGAGCCGCTGCAATCTTTGCCTTTACCTCTTCCGGCATCGGCTTCCCATAGTTGTGATTCTTCTCCCCGCTGGTAGCAGCGCGGATCTTCTCCTTCACATCCTCTGGGAGAGGCTTTCCAAAAAACTTGTTCTTCTCGCCTCTGTGTGCATCGCCTATGGCCTTCTTTACTTCATCCGTTCTATGTTTTCCCCAAAGCGGGTGATTCTCTCCTTTCTTTGATTCACTAATTTTCTTGCGTGTCTCTTCGGAAAACTTCTTCCCAAAATTGTGATTCTTTTCTCCGGAGTGAGCAAGCCGCATCTTTTCTTTTGTCTCTTCACTGGCTTTCTTCCCAATCCTGGCAAGGCGATTCCTTTCCAGATGTTCTGGAGATTGCTTGTAACCTTTCTTTGGCATATATAATTATACGTCGTGATAGGTTATAAGTATTGCTATCGTGGTAATAATCGCTACGATAGCAAAACATTTCATCTGGGGTAAACCTTAACACTCCTCCTCTCCAATACCATATATGGACAGGCGAGACTACACCATCCTCTTCCTTACTACCCTTGCCTTCATAATGCACATCTCACTCCTCTTCACATCCAACCTATCCAACTATAACCTCTATGACACGGATTCGTGGTATTTCATAAAGATATGGGCAGATACCTTTGGAACGACATCGATTGCAATGTTTAATCTCCTTGCACCATTGCCTCCCGTTATTTCCGCGATCTTCACGCTCTCGATGTATTATCTCGTCACAAGATTGTATAACAAGACAGTCGGGTTCTACACCGGAGCAATGCTTGCGATAGGGTCGGGATTGCTTTTCCAGAATGGGATGTTTGGGATAGCAGACCATCATTTATTGCAAGTTGTATTGTTCACATGGCTCGTAATGCTTCTATTGCTCGGGATGAAAGAGAAGCAATGGAGACGGATTATACCAAGTCCGGTGCTATTTGTGGTGTTAATTCCATTATCCCCGACAATGATTGAACTATTCGCAGGATTGATTTTGCTTGCAATCGTGATATACTCCTTGTCGTATCTCATTCAAACAAAGCATTACACTCTTGCTATAATTGCAATCGCGGGTCTTTCCATCGTGTCAGTTGCCTACATTCAAGCGATGAATATCATCTCGTATATCATTCAATACTGGACTATCCCGTACCGTCATGTACTAGAGTGGGATTGGCCGGATCCAATATTGTTTTTGATAAAATTCAATGTCTTACCAGTAATACTCGCAATCGGATTCATATACTCACTACGGAGAAAGATCGATTCCATTGAGTTGGTATTGCTTTCCATCACTGCAATCACATTCGGTATGGCATTGCGATATCCCCGCATGGAATACATCACACTTCCCTTTGTGGTTATCCTGTGCTCGGTATATCTCAATCGATACTTCACACACAAAATAGCACACGCGATGGTTGCGATATTCGTTGCAGTCTCGCTTGTATTCGGGTGCGTTGTGGTGTCGGAGATGAACGCCATTAAAGACTCACACTCTGGGATTGGAGAGGCGTTGAAGTTCATATCCAACGAACCGCGAGGTCTTGTATTATCGTGGGGGGATTACGGGTATTGGGTACGCAACGCCAATCAGACAGAGTTTGCGAATGTTGGATGGAGCAATATTACTCATACTGCGGAAATCTTCACATCCAATAGAAGCACTTCGAAAGAATTGATTCGTAAGTATGGGATTACACATATTCTGATTACAGAGCAGGATATGAAATTCTATCCTGCCATGCTGCGTAATTCTCAAAGCAAGGGCGATTACAACACCAGCATGTTAAGCGAGTTAATACAGAATACGTCGGGATATACACCAATCTATGCAAAAAAAGGAGTTATGATATACACCACTTGATCATTCCCGCTTTCTCATCGCTACAAGAAACATCACAATCGCAATGGCAAGCCCTGGGGCAACCGGAGACATCGGGGTTTCCTGTATTGTATCGTATTGCCAATCAACACCCCCAGCACATTCGAAATATCCACTCTCGAAATGTGAAGCGTGTATTGCCCCTTGATAAATCCAGTGCACGATTATAGGGGCAGAATGAGTAGTATTTGCAGATATACGAATCCCCAGCCTGTCATTTTGGTTAATGTTCAGATTGACCTGCGATACATAATTAAGATTGTATTCTGTTACTGCAAGATCGTTGATATCTTCAGACATTACCGTATAGAAGTTCTGTTCTGTACCATTGTCGAATCTACGGAATGCCGTGAAGTTAAGGCGTGTTGTACCAACATTGCTGTTGACATATGCATAGAACCGATATCTCCGCAATCCTTCGAGAAGCATTGTTGTTTCAGTAAGGGAATGTTCAGGCATGATATAATTGTCGATGAGAACGGGACCGCCGGTATTGATAACAGAGACGGTCTCTTCAACCTCTGCATTCCCGCTTGGGTAGTTGATGAGTTCTTCATATCCAGCCGGAGTGGTTGATGCATTATGCTGGAAGTACAGGGTTTGCGCCCCACACCACGATTGCCCCTGCCCCATTGATGGCGAGGCAAGCAATGCGATGAGGAGTAGTACCGAGATGCATAGTATCCTGCGTAACTGTGGCATACATTAGAATATGGTAATGATGATATATTATTACTTTCGATGTTTGAGTTTGAATGATAAGTAGAAGGTAGATTTAATACATGTGTAGTATCATAATCTTCTATATGAGCAATATTGCTAAACGCCTCCTTATCCTCACACTTCTGGTAATCATGCTGGTATATCCTGCAATGGCTGGAGTCCCAGACACCGGAATGAAGACTTACATCTCAACATCGGATCTTGTCGTCAACACGCCATACCTCGACTTCGGATTATGGGTGCTGATTACATTGCTTGGCTTGTTCTTCCTTGTATTGAGCAACTTCGCAAAACCAGAGCAAGCCCCGAAGTTGTGGGCGATCATTGCGCCGTTATTCATCGGACCTTCTGCCTACTTCACCTTATTCCTTCGCAAGACTTCCATCGCTACCTATACCAGCACTACAGACATGCACATCAATGCCGTGAATGTCATTACTCATCCAGAGTGGCTTTGCGTGGTGATGTCTATCGTACTCGTTATATCATTCGTGAATCTCTGGGTGCAACTCTCGAAGCAGCCCATGGAGAAATCCAAGAAAGAAGAGGTTGTCGGGAAAGGTGAGTTCTGATGGAATATCAAGACATGGATGAAGATTCGGACATCGAGGAAGAAGATGTAATTGATGATGCGAAGATACGCAAGTGGTGCAAGATCATCGCCATAGGGCTTGCCGGAGCACTCATTGTTTTCATCGTGTGGTTATTCATGTCAGGAAGCATCTACACGATGAGGCTGGTATAACTCATGGCCTGGAAGAATCCGCTTGACCAGCCTTCGATGCAGGTTGACCCGATGATAGACCCTCTCCCTCCATCTACCGGAGGCATGGGAAGCATGGGTGGTGGGTCTTTGCCCCCGATGTCTTCCTACGGTCCGATGCTTCCTGCGTGGAATAAGGAGATGATGGATCTCCTTGTAGACATTGAGATCCCCCCGGAATATATGCAGACGGAGTTGATGAAGAAGGTGTTCATCTGGAGCAAGAAGGTTCTGATGCAACTCCAGTTTGGGAACTATACCGCTTCCGTGCAGAGGAAGATGATTAAGGACTTGCAGATGATTCTCTTCCTTGGTGGACAGGAAGGTAACGAAGGATTGGTTGCGGAAGCGCAGTTCATCTTCGTTGCCAATATGCAGATTTATAAGGGCAGGTCGGATATGCCCGATGGCATCAGGGAACGGATAGCGTGGATTATGGGGATTAACAAGCAGGTGTTTAGTGAGGATAGACCTGCAAGACCGGCAGAGAATAAGGGGATATTGGGTTCAATTTGGGGTGGTAACAGATGAAGTTTGATTGTAATCGATACTTTGTATTTGGCATTCTGTATATTCTTGGAATGATACTCCTTGGTGTGGCGATGCTTGGGAAGTTTTTCAGTGCGTATATCTTCACCGAGCAAACCCTTGTGACATTGGTGATTATGTGTATCGTGCCGTTCATTGCAGGCTATAAAGCGGAGGTTGAATTCAAATGGTAGAATCTATCACTGCACAAAATTCTATGAGGAGAATAGAAATCAATCAGGAAAAAACAAACCATCTTTTAGAGCGAATCCTGCTGGAATTACAACACCAGTCTGAAATTATGCAAAAGGAGTCATCCTAATGGTAGACTTACAAGCAACAGCCCAACCAGCGGCACAGCAGCAACTCACCATCTTCTTCGGTGGACAGATGGATCAAGTGATGATGGGTGCACCTGTCTACTTCTGGTGTATCTTCGCGACAGGAATGTTATGCGTAGTCATGGGATTCCTCATCTTGTATTACCGCTTGTATATTCTTGATAAAGTGTGGGCTTTCGTGGATTGCTACAAGAAACGGATGCCGCTTGCACTCATCAGGAACAGTAACCGGCAAGCCTACTTCAAGCCCCTGCAATATATGGCACAGGTATTCAGCACCGATGATAGTCCCGACAGGTGGATGACCTCCGCACTCGAATCCTCGCAAAGCATCGCAGGTGTGCCACTCCTCGATGTATGTGACTACTACGACTGGCTACAAGACCCAATTAAGAATCAGGCAATATTGGAGATTGTTTCTGCATGGAATGATGGGATGCTTGACGAGACTGTAGACCAAGACCCAGAGCATCTTACTTACTTGAAAGGCAAAGCCCCGCACCCGGATATCGAGAAGATATACAGTTATACCGACTTCCAGAGGGTGTTGAGTTCCGGGAAATTGAAGGATTACTTCGATTCAACCGAAATCGTGTACTACAAGAAAGGGAGTGTCAAAGTCGCTGCACACTTTATCATCGATGTCTCGAAGGTAGAGCAATACCTTCCAAAGACGAGAGGATCTGCCTTAATGGGTGGATACACGACTTGGCTTGCGGAGTTGGCCGGTGGGAAGCAGGAGAAAGACACGAAGACGATGGCGATGTACTTCATAGCGGGATGTACTGCGATTATCGTGTGCGGCATTATTGCTGGGTTATTGAGTGGTGCGATTGGGTGATTGAAATGACACAGTATCCGCACGAATGGGTTTGGAGTAAAGTCGAACCACATAAAGAAACAATTTTTATTCTTTCTTTTGGTTCTGTGTTATCACTTGTTCTTTGTTATGTTGCTATTCGTGCCGCGCTTGTATTTTCTGCATCCGATGCATCAAGTCCAGTCAATTACATCCACCAACCATCTGCATTTTCATATAATCCGATTATTGCACTTGCCTTTGTTATTTTGTTGTTGTTTGGGATTGTGATATATCATTATCTTTCAAGCGATGGGTGTGATGAGAAATAAAATAATTTCAGATGAGAATCTTATGAAACCCCCCATCAAATTCCTCTTTTTATTCCTCGTTGCCGGATTCCTATTGCGTGTCTATCATCTCGATTTCCAGTGTTTGTGGACAGAGGAGCAATATACTCTTGGGATGGCATCACTCCCATCAATCAATATCATAATCAAGTCAATGATGGGAGATTTTACACCCCCTGTTTTTTATTTGATCGAACACATTGCTTTCCTGCAAGGCTTGTCTTTGCGTGTGTGGCCTCTCATCTGCGGAATGACTACAATCTTGGTGATGTACTGTGTCGGGGATACTTTCAAAGACAAACTAACCGGGCTATATTGTGCGGGGTTTACTTCGATCTTATTCCCATTTATTTACTACTCGCAATTCGGGAGATCCTACACGCAGGTGATATTGTTTTTCTCGCTTGCCTTGCTTTTCTACATCTCCATCAGGCAAGGCGATAAATCCTATGAATCCGTGGTATTGTTTTCTTCGTTCGGTATCCTGGCGATATGGTCACACTTGTTTGCAGCGATTCCGATAGCACTTCTTATTGCAAGTCTTGTAATCTCCAAAATCCCACACACCAAGAACATCATAGCATCGGTGATTGTATTCTGCTCCCCGTTGCTTCTCATAGTCGGGAATGCTTTCAATACCCGCATGGCAGGCACTGGAAGCAATGACTTTGGGATGTCTACTCTTACGATTATGCAGATTTCCGACAGAGAACTTCTCGGAGATGGATTCTTTATCTTCTATGTACTTCTATCGTATGGGTTGTGGCATGAGTGGAGAGCAGGGAAAACAAAGATGTTGAATGTCCTCGCTTGCATTGCTGGGATTACTATTCTTGCAGGTCTTGCCTTGTCCTTGGTGATGCCAGTCTTCCCACGGTATTATCTCGTTGTGTCTGTCATATTCATCCTCATCGCAAGCGTGTCGTGCAGGAACCTCACTAAAGCATTGCCAGCAACCGAGCAGGTAGTTGTAATGCTTGCGGTAATGCTGGTTGTGCTGTGCTTTGAATACAATTCCTTCATGGTGCACTATTTCGTGCAACAATACGTATGCTAGTGTATCAGATACATTTATACCAACATATAGCATAACACTATTATGGAGCAACTAACCCGCGATGAAAAGTTCATCATTACCGGGATCGGGACCAGTGCCGCTGTCACCGGCATTGGCACGATGCTATTCTACGTAGCACTTTCAGAGCCTACGATGCTTGGCTTTCTGACTGATATGTTCATCGGGACTGCACTCTTTGTGAGTGGTATTGTTGGAGTGATGGGCTTCTGCTCGATCTTCTTCAACTACAGGGCGATTCTGTGAGGTTTTAAGAGTGTCGTATCCAATCAATCTCTCGTTCAAGGATGACGAGTTCGAGCAGGTGAACCTAGCATCTACAAAGACTGGCAAGAAGATCCGTGACTACATCAAAGAGGCATCGATTGAGAAATCGAAGCGAGACTTGGGAAAAGGTGACGCATGATGGCAGACAAGCAGAAGCATCAGGAAACTGAAAAGAAACCCATGTTTACATTTGCAGAAGTCGATGGAATCACCCAGATCATCCAGAACATCTATGCACTCGATGATGCCATTGCAAACCAGATGGGACTCAAGAGGCCAGTCTCGTTCGTTCAGCCTCTCCAGAATATCAGGAACGATCTTAATGAGGCTCTGAAAGCAATGATGCTCAAAGGCCAGCAGCAACAGCAGGAGAAGCCTGACATTGGTGCTGGTGCGGAAGATCCTGCAAGCCAGTAGACCCCCACTATTTTTTTTTTTGAAATCTTAATACTACTATTGTTTCTTTCAATTTTGATGGTGGATTATACCAACACCATTGCATTTCGCGAAAAGAAGTGCCATTTCATCAGCCATGTATTCCTATGTATACGATTACATGACTGCGACATCAAAACTTCTCAAACATTCGATATATTACATAATACAATGTAATTTATGCAAAGACTTATCATGTAATAGTAGCAAAATGACTAATATGATAGTACCATTGAGTGTAACTTCAAAAACCGGAAAGCGTGTTGCAGTACTTACACCAAAAGAAAAAAACCTGATCTGGGAACATCTGAATCCTGCATACAAGATACGCGGTGATCTATTAGTGTACACATCAATGCGTATTGCAGAGGCCATGCATTTTGCAAAGCATCCTGAATACTTCAGGAAAGATAACTGTGCCATATTCCTCCCCATTGTCCCAGGGCTTGGTAAGGCAAGATGTACAATAAAGCAAAGAACCATCACGTTGTCGAATAATGGTGTACGGGCAGTAGAGGAGTTCTTCAATCATAAGGTCGGTTTTGCAGCATATCAGAATATGGAGTCTGCATTCATCCTTGCCGCAAAGAAAGCAGACTTTGACACGAGTTTCATAACAACCAAGATGTTGAGGAAAACCGGAGTATCGTGGCATATGGCAGCATTCCCAAATCAACAATCCCAGATATCAAGAATGGCGGGGCATGATGTAAAAACGATGAATGATCATTATCTGGTGGATGGATTCAGGAAGGAAGATAAAAAGGATATGGCAGATGAACTTAAAGGATGGGGAGAGATATAACAAACCATTGTAATGTATAGTATATTATTTCATTTCCTTTTTGCTTTCATATTCCGTTCTCTAGCAGCCATCATCTTCTCGGCATATGGCAAAACATCATAATACGTGGGATGTGTTTTCAGATGATCTCGCGCAATGCGTCTTGCGATCCTGATGCTATCGGTGTGTTCCAATTCGTGCTTTGCTCCGATGGCCACACTCTTTCTTGAGACAGGATACTGCTTTTCCATACTCCCTGATAGATTATGCAAACCTATAAATCTATTCCTTGCTCATCACTCTATAGTATGGCAACTCCTATAATGAGCAACAATCCTCAAATGATTGCTTATCTTAAACAGCAATATGAGCAAGCCCATCGCTTTCATTCAATCTTCGAGTACGAGCGTGACCTGACAAAGCGTGAGGCACACGCAGCAGCATTCCAGGCACTCTTAGCAGCAAGGCAAGCCGCGATGGAACAGCAGCGCCGGTAATTTCCTTTTCTTGCCTTTTCTGCAAAACTTTATATTCTGCAAAACCTCTCATAGTGTAGGAGCGTGACATTACATGCCAGCAAGACCTGTTCCAAAAACCAAAGTGAAAGTAAAGCCATACGTGCGAGAAGTGCCAGCGCAATACCGGCACCATGATAAGCCAAGACCCAAGCGGTACTGAGATTTCTTGTTTTTCTTTTTTGCAGAATTGACTTCATCACTATCCATGGATCGTCCCGGTCCTGTTTGCCAAGTTTGAGATTTTAGAAAAAATTTTTTTCTTACGTCGCTGTACCCCCGGTACGTCCGGCCTAATAGTAGGCTCATAGTAGCCCGTGCAATACCACGCGCTGATTTTTGGCTTATCTCTTAATAGAGGGTAGGGGTGGGATCAACACGATTTTTTTGAGAAGAAAGAAATTTTTGTATTTTAGATAGGAACGTCCCGCTATCCAGGCCCATCATCTTTTTTGTGTGTTTTTCCTTCATCCCCATTTTTTATGGCTCTCTAATCTTTTGTGTGGCTTTGTCGATCATCGCTCTAAAATGATGCTGCATGAAATTTTGATCTATTAATTCCTCTTTGTCTGTTTTGTGGGATTGAATGATAAGGTTTATCTACTATTATGATTATAGTAGGATGTAGTGCAATGGCACGAGAGATGAGAGAAGATGAACGAAAAACCCACAATCTTTTACCGTGAATGCGCTGCGGAATACCCAAACAACCCGGCAACAATGGGATATCAGAAAGCGGAAATAACCGTCTTTTATTCCTGTGGTATTCCTTCGAGCTGTTCAAATGGATTATTCCGGTTATCATATCAGCGGAACTATGAAGAATCTACAAAAACCGTCTCGAATTGGTACGGTGAGGATATGGATCATGTCAGTGATCCACGGGCCGACAAAATACAGGATATTGCGAAGATCTTCATGAGGATGGAAAAATATCTGGATAACATCAGGAAAAAGGGATTGTCTCTTGATGTTTCACGCTCTGATGATTATCACTGGAGGATAGCATTGTTAAAGAAAATCGGCGCATTCCCTATTGAATGGAACAAAGAGAAACATGAATATTCATCTTATCAGTACTCGGTACGGCAGAAAGCAGAATCATAATCTCCCTTCTTTTCTTGCCAACGACAACCGCCCGGATCATGCCCGGGGGAGGGAATGCCCCATATGGGCAGAGAGATGAGGTAAAACATGACAACGAAGCAGGAAAGAGAGGAATTAATGCGCACGTTCGCGCAGTTCAACCATGAATGCCCGATGATCACTAATGGCGGGAATGCCGGCACTCTGATAGAAGTGCTTGAGAAACTGCACGGGTTTGAACAGCAGCTCCGCACATTGAATGAGCGCTCCTGCAATGGGTATCCAGAATGCAACGGGAGCCGGGAAGACAGGGACAAGAAGAGATACGAACGCATTGCTGATGATGTTCGGGCAATTGCTGATCTTCTCGGATTCAAAGTGCAGTTCAATGGCGACCCACGCGGAG
>Ga0172381_10000473_pt1 | contig 48214 bp, 84 predicted proteins | sample Leawel6488metaG_FD_119754 | JGI IMG/M metagenome (GOLD analysis project Ga0172381, IMG submission 119754) | Leachate microbial communities from a municipal landfill in Southern Ontario, Canada - Leachate well 64-88 metaG | ecosystem: Engineered > Solid waste > Landfill > Unclassified | place... | reverse complement strand
CGCTGTCAAGCCCCGGAAGTGTTAAATGGTTGACAATAATAAAAGTGGAGTCATTTTGTGTGCCCCAATTTGTCCCTTCAATAACTCGCGCCGCTAATCGGTTTGAATCCTTATCATTAAAAGGAGGAAATGATGGATAGGTGTGTGAGAATATATTAAAATCTGTATAATTAACCGACCCGTCCCCGTTCATATCCATTCGGCTGAATCTTTGTTCATCAATTGAATCGGTATTACCAAAATTATTTGCCCACCAATCTAAATCATCAACATCGACATTTCCATCCTCATTAAAATCACCACTCCCCCCTTTGATAAATATTCCTGCATCAGTATATAAACTGACCCCGTGCGAATCATTCGTTCCGATAGCCACATTATAAGTTGTATCAGTTAGATGGCAGGTGTTCGCGGTTGTGTCGTTTGTCCATAATCCCGCCCCGGTTGTTTCAATGACCGTAGTAAAATTTCCGATCGGGTAGGTGTGAATCAGTCCTGTGGTTTGGTTCTTTACGAGTACATCCATCACGGTACTTGGAACTGGTGTGAAGACCATCTCAGGGGCATATAATTGCGCGCCTAATTTCAGCACTTGCGGGATGTAAACGGTATCTAACGTATTCACTGGTTTTAATAAGTTCAAAGTTGTATCCCTTACCCATGTAAAATACTTGGAGGTGTCGCCATCTGTCAGGCTGCTAATATTCTGCCTGCCTATGGAGTCCGCCGCCTGTTTAAACGTGGACATCGATAGTTGCCGTTTAGTCGAAGCATCTAACTTTCCAAGAGTCAGGAACCCGTACAAGGGATCATTCGTCCCTAAAAAGGGAATAGCATCGCGCTCTAAATAGATGGAGTCTTTGGCGTATAAGGGTTCAATGATTAAAGTAGTGTCCGCGTTGATTGTAACTTTCCCGGTGTTATTATTTACCAGGTCGTTGCCCGTGAGCGTCCAATGATTTATACCCATCCCTGTTAAGGTATCAACGGAATTGCCTTTTTCAACAATCAGCGTATCCGGCGGTAAGTAGGTACAATTAGAAAGCGTATCACCTCTGTAAATAGCCCACACCCTGAATTTAGAAGTATTGCGAATATCTAAATTCGTCCCGGTGATGTTTTGGCCAAAAGAAAACGCCGCCACAAACAGCAGCAGCGTTGTTAAATATTTTTTCATATTTATAATTTTATATGTAATGAACTTGTAAAGCATAAGTCCCGTCCGCCTGGATGACAATACATCTTTTAAACAGGCTTTCAAGGCTCTCATTCTTATTATCACAGTCTAAGTAAGGCGTGGCTTCAACCGATACGGTCTTTATCCTTAACTCTGTTGTCAGATTCGATGTAACCTTTATGTTCATGTCGCCTCACATTCACAAACATTCAGGGCTAAAGTGCCGTCCGCCACTTCAGAAAACAGTTGTTTAACTAAAGCCTGCCAATCTTCCCGCGTGTCACATTCGACATAAGGAACACAATCGGCATCCCTTATCAATAATCTAATAAGGGTTTCCAGTGAAGGGTTATCGGTGCAAGTTACCGCCGGGGTTGCCATATTACAATCTTTCTGTTAAATCAAAGATTTTAAACGAATAACCACCGCAGGAATCGACCACAATAGAAGCTAAAATAGCCTCTTTCAGTGATACGCTTCGCCCGCAGGCTTTTAGATCGGTCAGGGTTGCACAATCGCCCGTATCTACATCGCCCTTAGCCCCGACACACCCTAAAGCATCTTCGGCAAATAGTCTTTTTATCGGCTCTTCAATTCCGGTAGTGCCTTCAGCGCAAGCCACGCCGTCACATGATATGACTATCAGTGTTATCATTACTGTAAAGCTGAAAGGTAAAACACGCCCAAAGCATACCCGCCGCAGCCGTCGTCAACAATAGCCATTTTAATGGCTTGTTCGACAGTCAGGACAGTACCGCAAGCAACCACGTCCGTGAGGTTAGCACAATCGGTCTCCGTTAACTGAACAATTTTCAATCCGGTGCAACCGTTGGTGTCTGTTGCGAATAGGGACAAAAGGATAGTTTCTAAATCCAGTCTCCCACTATCGCAGTCTATCATATTACAAGTTCCTACTGACATAGTTACCTCCTTACGTTGTTAAGATTGCAGCACCTGACAGTGGATTCACACACCTTTCAGGTGCATACTGTGATTCCCAGGTAACCGTACCGGTTATTTTCTGAATGGATTTCGTCCCCCTGGCTATAATGTAGTCCAGGTTAACATTCGCATCGACCCCGCACACACCCCCGTATAAATACCCGGCGGATGCAAACCAGACCTTGAAAGTCATGTTGCATTGCGTGGCCCTCATAAATTCGTAATTCAGGGTAGTGATGTCATCGACATCCACGTTGATCGTGAACGTCTTTGGGCCTTTGGCTTTTCGTGCAAGGGAGGTCTCAGTGACTTCGCCCGCGCCCGCAGGAAGGTCCGCCGATACGTGCATATAACGTATGGCATCGATTCCGCCGTCGGAATTGTCCAATCTACCCAGCCATTCACTTAGCGTTGCCTCGTCGGTAAAACAAGCGGCACCGGCTGAAGCAATGAAAACGTGAGTAATTTCGCCAAATAGATTAGTCGGGGTACAAAAAGAAAAGTCCAGATCAGGTATTTGGCCACTGCAACCGGACGGACATACTGGATTCGTGTTTACTGACATATTTTTAAAGTTTAATTTTCTACAAAGTTACAACCTGAAAAAAGCGTTTACAATAACCTTATTGTAGGGGTGTCAAAATTTAAGTTATGACTATGCTTGCCGTTTCCGTTGACTTATAATCGCATGAATGATTCCAGACTGCAAGCCAAACGACACAATTACCGTCTTGATCCGGGTTTATAGAAATACCTACATCTAACTGATCGGCGGTGTAATCACCGGCATCGACGTTACCCAGGATCGGATCGATATACCAGACCGTACAGAAAGCACCGGGTAAAACCCACCCCTTGACCGTGACATGATTATCGCCAGGCCCGGCGGGTTGAACCAACGAAGTGATAAACCCTGGGGATAGATACCAATATTGCCCGTCGAAGATCCATGTCGTGCCGTCGTCCTGGTTCTCATAGCAGGCGTATTGATCCGTTACCAATTCAACCCATGTACTTTGGGCGTAAGAAAACTGGTAACGTTTAGCCGTGTATTTCTTACCTGCTATGTCTGCGACGGTCCAGGCCAAAACTGTCGTGCCGTCGGGTTCACCTGTCAGGGATGAATACTCAATGATATATTCAAAGTCCCCCGCTGAAGTGGCACACAAACAGCCTAAATCCATATTCTCGTTGCAACTCCCTGCGACGACATAATCAACGGTAAACGAAATGACACACTTAGCCAGACATCCGATTTCTTCCCAGGAAGGCTCCACCCTCATCGTATGTTTTGCCACTGTCAAGACTTCGCCCGTTCTTAATGTGATTTCAATATTATCATGAATAGCCATGAAAGTAAAGGCGTCCACTAAGTCTTCCTGCATATAGATTTCAAACTTTCGTACCTTTTCCCACTTTCTAAACTTAGTGATTTCGGCATTGTCCCCGTTTTGTTCGGCTTCGATCGTGGTGTTATATTCCGGTTTTTCGATTTCCACGTTTAAAGACATCCGGTTTTTATAACCGAACTGATAAAGGACATCGCCTAAATCTGTATCATTCCACCACTGAAATTTTATATAGCTTGCCATTATAAAGCTGGTGTAAAGATTGCATTATTAACTTGCCATGCCGTTCCATTTGACATAACGAAAGCTGAATCGCCAGCCCATGTCGTATCTCTAATAATGAAGACACTTCCTGCCGCGTAATTGCTTGCCGCGCCTATAACAGCGACTATTTCCGCATTCGTCGGAGGCGAGGTCATGCCATAAGCCCCCGTATAATATCCTATTGAAACCACTCCGGCCGATAGTGTACCGCTTAAAATCGGGGTCATTACAAAGTAAGCATCCACCGTTGACCCGTTCCAATTTGAGCCTGCATCGTCATCATTCAGGTATAAGGTAGTAACAGCACTTAGGGAAAAAACCCGTTGGATTACGATAGTCGTTAGGGCTGATGTGTTTAAGGCCTGGTTTAAAAATACCTCATTGCCGCCTGAAGTCGTGCCTAAGTCAAGAATCGGCAACGTACCTGACTTCTCTAAAAAGACTACGTAACTAAGCATATATCCCGCCGGGACAATAGATGTTAAAGTTGTGTCAGCATTTAGATTAGCCTTTAGGATCGTATAATTCCCTGACCCGACGGCTTGGATTTTAGCATCCAATAAACGAAGCCCGTTTAAGATACTCTCAGTTAAAGCACCTGTTGCACCCCCGCGATCAGTACATCCGGCAGCAAAGTCAGCCGCCCGTAAGTTCCACGAATTAACGGGTGCGGTGAAAGTCCCGTTTGCATTCAACCCGGCCCCCGCCTCAATTACGTTATCCTGGGTTTCGCGCTCGAGTTTCTCCACGCCTCTAAACTGAAGGCCTGTCATTTTACGGGTAAAGGGTTCCCCGCTAACTTGCAGTTCAGCTAAGTCTATATCCTGTAAATTAGCCGCCGCCGCTGTCAGCTGGCTTATCAGTTTGTTTGCCATTTTCCAAAGGTTTTAAAGTTTCAACGGGTTTCTTTTTGCCGCACCCGCACGGACGTTTTACTGCGTTCATTCGTGTATTCTTAAATCGGTTAAATCAACAGTCCTTATACCGGCCATTGACCATAATCTATAAGCCTCACCAACTACTTCAACTCCGGACGGGTCTAAGTAGAACTCTTCTGAATACCATTTACCCGTGCCTCCGACTTCTTCGAGTCTTATCGTACATAAAGCCCTAACGTCAAATATGGTAAGATTGCAGCAGGCGTGCGTAGAAGGGTAAACGATATAATCATTCAACCCAACGGAATGCACCTCTAAATTAGCAACCATAGCCGCGCAATACGTACTCATATCAAACTCCTCCTGTGTCCCCACGCAAATAATATATATTTTAAACGTGGTAATCGGACTCGAGGCCCGGATAACTTGAAACGGAGGCACGCTACACGCATCCGTGTATTGGTATTCCTGGTGTGAAACCCCTTTTAAGCAAGTATATTTCTCCTTAGAAAGTTGATCTTCCGAATCATACATCCTAAGCCCTAAAGGCAGCCCGTTTGATAGATTACTCATATTTCAAGTTTACTTTTAAATCTCCGGTTTTACCGTCGTATTCCGCGTTATCAATTAATCCGTTCCCTAAATCGGTATGAAATAAACCGTTATAGTCTAAATCTTGGCAGCATTGCGGGATGGTAAGTTCTACCTGTTTTCTCAATTTCTGATAACTGCCAAATGTCGTTAACACCCCGTTTACATTCCCGGTAGGGAGCAACCGCCCCCATGTCCATAAGTCCCTCATTAAGTTCGCAGTTGAAAACCTTGCATTCTGAAAAGATGCCCCTGTGATTGCCCCAGTTTCATTCACCACCTTAGTATGATCAACCCACCCCGCAGGCCTGTATGTGTTCAAAAGTACCCAACCATTATCAGGAAGATCAACCCTGTCCTCGTACATGGAAATCAAATCCGTTCCCCATTCTACATTTATTGATTTTTCAGCATTGCCCAAAATAGATAACTGCGTATATTCTATGCCGGCATTAACCCAATCCGTAAAATTAGAATACTGGATTACTAACTTTTCATACCTAACTAAAGATGGCTTGCTCCATTCGTATTTATTTAAGTGTTTTATGTTTTCAGGATAAAGGTTTAAATCCAATTCAATAACAGGGGCGTAAGCCGTGTAAGATAAACCCTGATCAAAATATTTGCGGTGTTCTAACCTAAAATTACCTAATGAATCTATGTACCAATATACGTTAAATGTGTCACGAATCCAGGCTAACAAATCTTTCAATTTCATCATTCCCTTAGTCGCAGTGTCCCAACCTAACTCCGCTTTCATATTAGATATTTGCATTAACATTGTTTCAATTAATGTATTGCCACCCATTGGACACGGATCATTATTGAAAAAGTCAGAAACATACGTTAATTCAAAAAATGTAGCAAAATATTCCAATATCGCTTTTAAAGGAAGACAACCCAAAAGGATTATCGGCAAAGTATTTGGCAATTGTAATGTTAGGGTTCTTGGATTAAAATTAGGGCCAAAAACATAATTTGTTGATACTGAATTACCAATAGGCCGCACCCATTTATAAATACCTGGGGAATATTCACCTGGGCCTGGAAGTAGAGGGTCTAAAACCCAATTCGTTCCTGGAGGCTCGCCACCTGGAAGATTAGAATTTGTAAAACTATAATCACGTTTATAAGTGTATGTATTAAGATGATCATCATAATACTGATGATGGGCTACGATAATACTATAATATGAATAGAAATAATAACAATTCCCTGGAGGGTAATTTACTGGATCATGCGTATATTCAACAAATAATGATGATAATGGCAGTGGAAATACTGTATAATTATTGGTTATTTCTGAATAAGACACTTCTTCTGATGGAAAGCTAAACCCATCCATTGTTACTGCCCAACCTGGATCTGCCACCAAGACATTTCTTTCAATGTCCATCTGATCGTAAACCGGCGTGTAAATGTCAAAGGGCGACGGCTCAAAAGATAGCTGACAGCGGTCTAAATCGACTTTATAATCAAAATAAGAAAAATATCCTTTCCATAGTTCACTCCATACGCCCGCGCATTGTCTATGTATCACTACGCAATACTGAAGCTGGGAGCCTTCCAAAGCGATCAGGGCGGTAAAGTCGTCACCAGAAACAGAGATATTACCGCTGAATTTGGTTCTCATAACGGAATGGAAATCGTTATCGCGTTCAATCTTCAGCTTCCATTGCGCGTTATTTGTAATCTGTCTAAATAACGAATAGTGGGTTAAATCGTACTTATCGAAAGAACTCGTTAAGATAGCTTGTTTATATATGTAGAACTTGTAGTTCAATTGAGATGAATGATTTTAGTATAACCTCCGATTTGTTCACGAATAAACCCAGGGCCGTAAATTGTTTCCTTTTTGCCTCTTGTATTCCTGGCAATTTCCTGAAGATGTCTAGTATAGTCTTTTTCGTTCTGACGTTCTGGATATTTGGCCATAAAATTGCGGTCAAAGTATAGCTTCATTGACTCTCTATCATCCCTATTGATGGCCTCCAAAAGTGGCAGATGTTTGGCCGTTGAATTGCGATTGACAAAGAACTCCCCTTCTTCAGCATTAATATCAATACCTCCCTGTGTATGTCGTTTCCCGTCTAACAAACCGTACTTAGCCCGGCCTCCATGTTCCATTTTAGTCGCGTCTTTGGCCTTGTTTGACATCAGGATAAACCCGGCTACCATAGCCGCGACCGCCGCCAAACCTAAAACAACCCCGACGACCGGGATAGAACTGAAGCCTTTAATAATATTAGCCGCAGCCGATACTAAAGCGATCCCTGATTCAACCGTTGACATGGTTTGCTGAATCTTAATCATGCGCTCCCTATCCTTGATGGCCTTATCCCTTTCGGCTTGCATCTTCTTTAAATTAGCGGCCTCAAGTTCATACGAATTAGCAAGCCCTGCCTGTTTATCGGCATACTCTTTATCTACTAAGGATTGCTGTTCTTCAATACGTTGGTTTTGATCTTCGACGAGTCTTTCAGTCGCTTGTACTTGCTGATCGATAATTTGATTAGCGAAGTCTAAAAGTTGCCCGGCGTAATCTTTAGCTTGTTCTAATTGCTCTTCGTTTTCAAACCCCATAGCCTCCGCAAGTGGATGATCTTCAGCAAACTTTTTCATTTTCTTCCAGGCTTCCTGTTGGGCCTGCTCAAATCCCGCTAAGTTATCCTGCATCAAATCATAAGCGTCGTCCCAGGCCTGCGCCTCTGCGGAGTCATCCGTCGAAAATTCAGGTGTAACCGACATCGTAAGGTCAAAGCCTTTCAGGTTTTCATCGATCTGTTTTTGATACTCTTCCGCCGTTTGCGTCCCGCCTACACCCAACTCGACATCAAAGGTTAATTTGTTCTCTTTATCGATCCAGCTCTGAAGACTCTCAAGGTTCTGCTCAATAGTGCTTGCCGTTTTCGCCGCCGCTTTGTCTTTCTTTTCGTATAAAGCAATCTGTTCTTTTAATAATTTAATCTCCGTATCGAAAGTGTGAAATTGTGCTAAAGGCGCTGAACTTTGCTTCTTTTCAACTTCTGCTAATTTTGCCTTTAAAGAATCTAAAGAAACAACCTCCTCAATTATCGTATTGTTTGCATCCTTAGTTGTTTTTGTATATTCTTCTACGGATTTTTTATATGCTTTCCAGTATTGTAAAGCTGCGAAGTTTTTATTTTCTTCATTGAATTTAATATTTGCTTCAGCGGCATCTATTAACCCTTGCTTTATCTCATTAATTGGTTTATCGCTTAATTCAAGCCTTCGCGTCATCTCAGCAGTACCTGATTTTAACCCCTCATTAAATCTATCCATCTGATCGCCCAGGCCATTAAGTGCATCACTCCCCCTCCAGATATTTCTCCATAACCCCCAATCAGCAGCATCAGCACCCAATTCATTTATTATCTTTAACCCACCTGCTATTTTTGAAAGCGTATCCTGAAACCAATTTCCGAGGTCACTCCTTACTATTTCGACAACTACCTTGCCCCATGATTCCTTTATGCTTTCAGTGCTGACTTTTAATTGTTCCATTTTTTGCTTCGTGGTTAACGAAACATCACCCATTTTTGTTAACTCTTCCTCAACCAATTCACCCATCGCCTTAGATACATCACCGATTGAAGCAGATTCAACACTTACGCCTTTGAATTTCTCCCTCAATGCTATTGCCGAAATACCCAAATTATCTAATATTAAAGGCGACTTCCTTCCTACGCCCAAAATAATTGATTCAACTAAATAATCAACCGATTCTCCAGTTTGAGCTGCTCTCTTTGTCGCAAATTCAAAAAACGTTGCTAATTGTTCAAGTGGAATTTTAAAATTATTAGCCTTTACTGCATTCTTCATTAACTCAACATCGGACACAGTCCCCCTGGTCGCTTCCCTTAATTTATCTAAAAGGGCTGGGTCATTCAATTTCCTAAAAGCCTCTTCAATCCCTTCTGCTCTACCAGCCAATTCTAATGCTTCTTTAGAATAATTTATTATCGCGCCTGTTGCAAATGTAGCCGCCATAATACCGCCTAATTTTGAAAATAATGCAGCCCCTTTTGATGTTTCGCCTCCTAAATCAGCCTGTCGACTCTTTAATTCAGAAATGTTTTTCTTTGTTTCATTGATTTTATCATTGACCTCCTGCCAGTGTTTCTTTTCTGAACTGGTTAATTTGCTTGAATTTGAACTTAACTGTAAATATTCAAGTGTTAATTTCTTCAAATTCCCTTCATATAATTTTATGCCTTTATTTATCGTATCGATAGATGTGGCAGCATTTTTATACGCCCCATTACTCCGCTGGGTATATTGCTCAGTTTCATTGGTGAGGTGTTTCATGCTTCCACTAAGCCCATCAACTTTAGTTAATAAGTCCTGAATATTACTCGATATTTCCAGTTTAGCTACGCCCATTTAATTCTTTTGTTTGCTCAATTTGCTTTTCAAAGTTTACCAACGTAATAAAAAACTCTTTTATGTCCAAACTTTTCAACTCTTTATAACTCATCATTCCGCTTTGTGCCATTCTCAAAAGAAGGTCGTTCCAAAACGCGTCTATCTCTATTGCCTCTTGCCGGTATGTCTTACTTTCTCCCCCTTCGGTTTTTGGGAAATATTTGGGAAAATCTCTTTGTAGATTGGCAGAAAGTTCTTTACCAAGTTTGAGGCTAACTGAAAAAAATCGTTAATGTCATACCCTTCCGCGTTCCAGTCCGCTATCTTTTTATTTTGATCGGCTTCATTCCATTGTGTTAAGTCCTCCCCGGGGGCTGTGATAAACAGGCTGCATAAAAGTAGGGCCGGGTGCTGTCTATCCTCTAAGCGATAAGCTATTCCCTCCCTGAGATTATAGATAATATTCCACGCCTCAATGCCTTTGCCCTGGTTAGCAAAATCTATTGAGTTTGAAAGCTTCTTTTCTATCTCGTCAAAAGCTAAACCAAAGGCAAAATGATTTTGGAGTTTTTCGTAAGTCTTCCAACGGTCAACCGTAAGGGAGTATTTAATCTCATAATCCACGCCGTTAGCCGGCAGGATGTTCGACTTTAAATCTATGTGTTTTAATTCCATATTAATTTATAAATGTGAATGAAAAATAATACCGTTACAATAAACAGAAAGTGAGTAAGTAATTTATAATCATTCCAGATAAAGAACCCCGACCATAGAGCAAGCTGACCTCCGAAACAATAAACGCAATCGATTAAAGGCTTTAAAATCCATTCCTTTTTAATGTTATTATGCAGAAAGCGATTCCAAAAGTCTAAAATCATGCCTGAATCTGTCAATACCTCAGTGTAAACTACCGCAATAGCTACACAAAAGAAAACCGATATGATAAATTCTAACATAATGCCGCATCGATTACTATGTCCGCTACACACTCTTTTCTTACCCTGTATTCCGCTTGTAAATCTAAAGCTACATACCCATAAGGATAAGTTATATACTGACTGATTTCTTCAAAATAGGAATACTTTGAGAATACTGAGCCGTCGTTTGCCTGTTGGCCTGTTACAGTCAGCACCACGCCGATTAAAGGCGAAATGTTACCTATCACTTCAGGTAAATATTTAAGAAGGTTAGCGGTGATCTGTGAGGTGTTTGTGAGGGTCTGATCGACTTTTAGATAGTTAAACCAGCAAACCAAAGTGAAATTAGAAGTGAAATAAATGGACGAATTTTCCATTTTATTCATTTGCGTCCCTCGATCTTCAAAGTAGATAATTGAGGTTTTACTTGTATCCGGGCCGAAATCAATCAATTCAGAATCGTTGCACGTTGTCGGGTTGCTATTATAGGCTATCGGGATAGTCTTAATATTTCCCTGACTATCCTGTATTTTTGCAGCCCTCACTATGCCTGTGATTTTATCCACAAATGGAAGGTCGATAGTGATTTCCTGAACTATTTTATTTACTATTGTGTTAACCATTGAAAGCCTTTTGAATGAAGTTAGTTACATACTTATCCAGTATTTCAGTCAGTTTGATTTCTTCCTGTTGAGTAACACCTAAAATCTCTTTACCCTCTCTTTTTTCGTTGCCCTCTAATTTACGATTAGACAGGTCGTTTTCCGTCCCCACTGTGGTGATAAACTTCCCTGATCCTTCCTGCCTTGTTCCCTGGGTGTGAATACTTATCCACATTTCACCCGACCTTAGAAATGATTTATGAGCGACCTGGGAGCCTTCAATTGTTCGAATCTGTTTATACCCTCCAGGTAAAATAGCAAGCCTAAAGGAAGATCCGCCCCGGTTAATGGTTTGCCATTCCATTTTTTTACGCTTATCTTTTGAGCCGAAAACCGATTGCGCCGCCGCCTGGGTTCTGAAAGATTTAGCCCCGACTAAAGTAGGTTTACTTGAATAAGGACTGAATGAAGATCCATCCGAAGCGATACCCTTATTAACCACTCTTTGTTTAAGCATGGCTAAAGCGGTATTTCCCAAAGCAACGGAAGCCCACTGAGGGAATTCAGCATTAATTTGCTGCGAAAGGTTGTTCAATCTTCCTGCTAAATCTTTCATGAGAAAATACCAACTTTAATCATGTCAATCATGTCCTTACATTCAAAGCAGTCGTTTGCCTCAATATCGATGTTATCCACAATATAATTTATCATTTCGTTATAAGTTGCCCGCCATTCAACCGCTGACTTAGCTAATTGCTCCCTGTCGATCATGATCGCACGGTTAAGGTTCTGCGAAGTCAGGATTTTATCGACAAACAAAGCCGCTGAAAGTTTCTGTATCGCGATAGCCATAGCCTGTGCTAAAGTGTTACCTTCGTAATCTAAAGCATCTTTGCAGAAGACTTCGTTAACCAAACAACCGATTTCAATATCAAAGGTCATCCCGTTTAACGTTTGAGTTCCTTGCGCGGTCGAATCAAAGTCAGGAAGGCCGTTAGATGTGAACCCGCCGACATTTATCCAGTTATGCCAGGGCAGTTTAGGGTACTGACTCCAGTCAAACCACGCCGGGACTGACTTCTGACAAGCTGAACACCCTACTAATCCGTTGTTTTTAGGCTCAAATCCGTTCACCTGGTAAACAAAGTAATACTCCATGTAATCCAGGTACGAATCGTAAAGCTGTAAGGTGATCGGAGTTATCGTATTTATAGTGTGTACGTTGGCCGTTGCATTCAGGGTTAATGTGTGTAAAAGCGTACCGTTACGATTGTAAATCCATACCGTTAAGGCCTGAGTAGTATTTAAAAGTAGCCCTATTTTCTTGATCTTCAAAAACCCCGACCGGATTAAGGGCGAAATAATCCTTACGCCCGCGTAATACCCGTTTGTTATCGTTAAATCTCTTGTGTAAGTAGAACTGCCAATTCCACCGTAAAAAGGTGTACGTTGCAGCTTGTTATGCTTCATTAACAGGGCGTTGGATTCAGCTATAAAATACCTGATCGATAAATCCCTGACAATTTCCATTAAATCCCAAATTGAAGCCCCCTGATCGCAATTTAAAAGCCCGTCGATTAGTTTAGGCTCCAGGAGGTCAGAGATATAAAGGCCGGAATCCGATTCGTTAAAGTCAGTCGGGGCTGGGTCGTAACAATCGCAAGAACCCTGGTAAAGACCGATTATGTTATCGTAGCAAGGGAAATTAAGTGAGGACATATCATTTTTTAGCAAAGATACAAAGCCAAAAAAGGAAATAATAATACATTATGTTAGAATGCAAAAAGCCCGACTATTGCCGGGCTAATTGAAAGGGGAAGAAAGGAAAATTAAGTTGCGGGTGCGCCGCAGATAAAGGTTAAAATTCCGGTATTCGTGGCAGTACATCCTGCAGGGTTGACTAAAACATCAGCCGTCATTTTGTACTTGAAATCATGTTTGATCAGGTCATTCGAACAGCTCTGTTTGTAGAATCCATCATAAACGATTCCGGGAACCAGCTTCGAAGGGACAGTCCAACGTTTCCAGTTTGCACCGTCGTTGATTTCCATTGCCGGGTTGTAGGTACGATTACCCAAAGCAAGTGCGCCCTGGGAGATCATGTAAGTAATCAAAGTCGGCGTGTTTACCGTGTCGATATTGAACTGGTCAAAGAAAATCGGGAACGTTCCATAAAGCGGAGCGTTCACATTACCCGACTGGTTGTTTACGATAAAGTAATCCTGGAAGAAATTAGCCCCGGATGCCAGCACAGGATTGGTGAACTGATTCATGGTCTTTACCTGCATCAAATAAGCCATCAGGCCAGGACCCCAATAAGGGGCGGTCAGGTAGGTATCGGAGCCAGAAACCACACCGGGCGCGCCTGCAAACACATTAACTCCTTTGTTGGTATTCAGGACGGCAACGGCATAAGCGGCCAAAGCTTCAGCTAACTGCTTGTCAGCACGAAGGAACCCTTTAGCGAAGGAAGTGATAAAATCGAAGTCATTATCGACATGATCATATTCATCGACATGGAAGGCGACCTCTTTACAAAGGTCTAAGGAATAATGCTGCAAATTAGTTGACAGCTTTTCGCCGTCAATTTCGCAGACCGTACAATCCTGTGCGACTATTTCGCAAGCGTTTTCCCACTCCACCTCAACATCATACTTCTTTGAGCCGCCGTTAGACTGCTTTAGTTGCATGAATTTTGGAGTGATTTTAGCCGTTTGAACGGCCTGGATAGCTTTTAAGATGTCAATTTGTGGGGTAAATTGCAGTTTGATGCGATCATCAAACATGAGTTCATCCGCTTTAACACGGATGTCATTTAAAACAGTTTCGGTAAATGCACCGGCAGTTGTTGACATATTTTAAGATTTTAAAGGTAAATATATCATCCGATTTTAAGAACCGGCAAACTGACATCGGTTAACTCACCGCAAGTTTCTGCAAAGATAACTATAAACTTAGTTAAAAGTCAAGTAAAATCTAATCTTTTTTATGTTCTTTGTAATAATTGTTAATCGCGATACGCATTTTAGCTGCTTCATCCCCGGCCCCGTTCCACTTTGCAAGGGCTGCATTCCGTTCCTGGATAGTCGTTGGCTTGTCTGTGATTACAACCACGTCCCCGGGTTTTTTGTCTTTGTTCCCAGCATTGCCTTTTTCACCTTGTGCCTGGAAGTCGAAATTAACAGAAGCTAGATCCATCACAAAGGCCTCAAAAGGTTTGTGATTCATGTGTTCGTCTTCAATCCGTTTGCCGTCCTTTGAAACAATGATCTTATTGTCATCGGTCAACTCATACTCGTAGCCTGAAAACTTGGATAAGAAGTCACGCTTGCGGTTTTCAGCCACTGTCTGGTTCTCGGACAAGATTGGGTTAGCTGCTGCGACCACATCCCAGGCGCGACTTGTAACCACACCCATGACCTGGGCTTTCTGCTGGCCGGTTTTAAATTCATCGAAGGCTTTTTGTAAATCATCGAATTGCTGTTTTGGTATTGTGGTAGTTTCAAGTGCGATGTATGCCGGGTGCTTCTTTACCTGATCTTCGTTGACCTCAATGTTTTTCTGCCATTTCTTCTTTTCGGTTTCGCTCCAGGCTTTGAACATTTCGTCAAAGGTCGCTTCAGTCCCGTTGTAACCTGTCAACTCTTTAAACCGGGTTTCGGCAAAGGTCTTAAATTCGGCTTCAGCCTTCTTATAGCCTAAATCATGCTGTTTGGTTCGGTCTTCCTTTAGCTTGGCAACCCTGAGTTTGTCAGCTTCCAGTAGTACATCAACGTAATCCTCTTTCAGTTCGTCGCCTTCAAACAGTCTTTCCTTCGCTTCCGTCTCCGTCCAGTTGAACATCTTTGTCGCCTGGTACAATGTTGCTTCCTTTTGATCCATTTTTCTTGTTTTTAATTACGGTGTTAAAATCGATTAATTCTTTAGGCATGGTCTTTTTGGGGGCTGTTACGGCTTCATTGGAGATTACCATCCAGTCTTTTTGGAAGCCCAGTTCTTTGATTTTCTCCCAGTATTCAGGCGTTACGATTTCCTGATGCCCGTCGTTTTTGTTTTGGATTATCATTTTTCTTTGTTTTAGGTTTCGCTACTTTATCCTTTTTAATCAAAGGGATTACTTTCTGTTTTACCTCCAGTATTTCAACCTCCTCTATTGCCGGGGGTGCTATTTCCATTGATTTATCTTTTGCGTATTTCTTTGGCTTCACCTCAAAGTCGATCAGTTCCTTTGGCTTCGCCTCTTCAACCGGTTTCTTTTTAAAGACAAAATTAACAATATCCTTTGGCGTCGTCTTTGACGGTTTTGATGTCTCAATCCATCCCGCCCGTTGCGGAACGCCTGAATCCCAGGTTGCCTGAGAAAACTCATTCGTTTCAGCTCCCGTTTTCGTGTTTACGTATCTCATTGTTTTTAAATTCTTTTAGGGTTAATTCTTTAGCCGTCCGCGCTTCCTCTAACATCCGATAAAAGGTTATGATTGCTGAGTTTAGCGGGTAGTCGTCCTCTTCAAATCCGAAGGTATCCATAAACGACCGGATGCCGGCTGTAACCTGTAAGACAGGGATAAGAGAGTTTTTAGAATACCCGATAACGTGAGCAAACATAAAATGATCTATCGTGGTGCGATAAAGGATTTTCGAGATGTCCAAACTTTTATAAAGTCCTTTTTCTTTTGGCATTTTTTTAATAATTAGAAAGAGGGCAACCAACACCGGATTGATTGGTGAGCCTGTTTTTCTCGGTAGAGTCGGCAGCACGGTTCGTTATTAGTTGCACCTCAATCATCAAAAGCACGTATATTTCGAATACAAAGATAATAACATATTGTATAGATGTCAAGTTTTTGTAACTATTTCTTTAGTTTATTTTTTCAACCGTCACTTTTTGCAAGATTTTGAATTTCGTTTCTAAGTCAACCGGGACGCTATCAGTAAACGGGGCGGATGCTTTTAGCATTACCTCAATATCAAAGACGGTATCTTTTATTAGCTTTAACTTTTCTTCATAAGGTAGTTTCATAATGTGAGCCTGGCGATTATACCCGTAAAACCCTGCATGAAAGGCGAAAGGATAGCAGGGATAAGCGACCTGCATCCCGCTTTTCTCTAATATCCTTTTAATCAGCCCATCCTGTTCGGTGAATCTACCGCCTAAATAAGAGTTAAAATGCTTCAAACAATATCCAGTTGGGTTGTTTAAATAATTGTCGTTAAAGTGCGGGTAAATCATTTCTAAGATCACTTCTTTTCTGAAGCAACTGCCCCAGCTTTGGTAATCCGGCTCCGAAGTCAGGTAGTAATTCGAGGGGACAATATCAAAATCATAATGAGTATCATTACAATGGGTTGCAATAGAGCAATATATTTCTTTCTCCCGCTTGTGGATTTCCTGATGCCATCTAAAGAAGTCCACGCCCGGGAATATATCTTCCTCCAAGTAATAGACCAAGTTATCAGCATGGCGGGCAGCTGCACACATCCCATTCAGAACGTTATTACTCTGTTTGCCTAACGTGTAATGACTTTGCGGCATTTCAATATAAGAACATTCAAACGGGAACTTATAAATTAAGTCTAAATAGCGGGTATCATACCCATGATCCAGGCAAAAGAGAAAAAATATGTCCCTTGCGCCGGTGCATTTTTGCACCAATTCAGACCATACTTCAAACATTTCAGGGCGTGAATGACCCGGTGTTACACATATATCCATCACTTTAATTTTAATTTTTCTTTCATTTCAGCAATAATTTCTTCATCAAATATCTCGATTTTAAATTTTAATTTATTTAATTTCTTATGAGAAAAATGTTCATCAATTAGTAAATGGTTATCCCTTTTTACCTCTCCAGTTATATCATAATATTTACCATTAATTTCCGTAATTACATGGTCTACATTATAATATCCTTTAGCTTGTGGAAATACTGATTTTAATATTTTATAAAATTGATAACAAGATCCATTTGTATAAACTTTGTCAGCTCCTATAAAAGAATTGCGAATTATTTGTATAAATTTTAAAACTGAAATATCCATAATCAAAAGTTTAAGTCCGCTTCCATTATCTTATCCTTGTCAGGCAAATTTGCCCCTATGTAGTGATTCATCATTTGCCCGTGAGTGCCGCGTGTCGGGAAACCTACGTCTTCCAAATCAGTCAGGGCAAAAGTTAATTGTGGTAAATAGGGAAATTCCACATGATATAGCAGGTTTAAAACTTGCTGATCGCAGGACATAACATTAGGATGTCCGCTATGAAAATGATCAATATGATAATCATACATCCTCCAAAATTCAATAAGTGATTTTGGCACTCCGATCAAGCCTCCATTAATTGCCGGATAGTGATTTAATACCATAAATTCAAGTTCATCAGCATTAAAGGCCATCCCCATTTCCGGGCAGTCTATCCGCGTCATCGGTTCCTCACTTACTATTATGTACTTATCCCAGGGCGGATTTGAATACTTTTCCAATAAGTCCCCGGTAAATAGTACGTCGGGATCGCAATGCCAGACCCTATCAAAGTCATCGATATTGACAAACTCAGGAATACGTTTACGAAAGGTCATGCAGTCGTAAGCGCTCACAGGCGTGTCCACACGCAGGACGGTGAATCGATCTTCTAAGTAGTTTTGATCGGTGATAACAACCACGTTCCAATCTGAAGGGATGGTTTTGGCGCAGACCTTAAACTGATTCAGGTACTTTTCGCCAAAGAAAGGAAAGACAATAACTTGCTTCATTTGTAGAATGTATAAAATATGTGATCGGTTTTATCATCTGAAGACGAGAAAACAACGTTATTCTTTTGCACACAAATAAGGGTTTCAAGTAAGGATTTGACCTTTTCCGGCCCTACTATCTCTTTAATTCTCCAATCAATTTTATCATAATAATCGCCTTTAAAAGCCCTTAAAAGGAAGCAATCAAACAAATCATGCCACATATCTTCAATGATATAAACCCCGCCTGCATTAAGGTGAGGCCATATATTAAACAGGCTTACGATTTGATCTTCATATTTATGGCTTCCGTCATCGATTACAAAGTCGAAATTAACAGGATGAACTTCAAAAAACTCATTGATTAAATCTTCTTTGCCCTGATCTATAGTGAATAAATTAAAATCATCGCTTTCACCCGGTACAATATCCCAACCATAAATACCTGTTTTAGGTAGGTATTCCCGCCACATCTTCAAAGATTCACCCTGATAAACGCCTATTTCAAGCATGGTTCTAATGTCCCTGCCCTTTAGGATCATGTCATAAAACGGCGTGTAATTGTGACTCCCGCCACCCCGAAAGCATTTATCTGACTTGTACTTACGTGCTATTGTGTCCAGATTCATTTTAAGTTTTTTATGTAGTAACTCACGAATTTATCCTTACTTAAATAATTGATCTGTAAATTGTTTAACTGGCAAAACGAATCGACTGCCACCTGTACGCTTGAAATATTATAATCATGTCCGGTTATCCATCCGCCCGACTTCACCTTTTCCCGGCTTAGATTCAACTCATTCCGGGTTTGCTCAAAAGCGTGATCGGTATCGATGTAAACGCAATCCAAACAATTATCATCAATATCGGAAAGGAAATCAGTTGATGTCATTCGCATGACATGAACATTTGGCGTGCTAAATTCAAACTCTCTCATTATGTCTTTGTAAACTACTGACATATCCGGTATTCTTATGATTTGTTTATCATCATCATTGATTCCTGAAGACATCGGCCCCTCCCAAATATCAACTAATATCAATCTTTCGGGATTACAAAGCATTAGTTCCCGGCTAAAGTGACCCATGAAAACGCCTAATTCAGCCATTACCATGCCGGGGTGCTTCTTAAAAAAGTCAATGCGGGTTTCAACTGTTTTCATAAGCCTCCCAGATTGGTTTCATTCTATCCTGATATAAAGTGAAATGTACCGCCATTTCTTCACCTGTGACACCTCCACGCCGGGGGCAAAGAAATCCAACGTCTTTAGGTGAAAGTAATCGCATCGGCCATGATTCCTGATACCTCAAAAATATGGAGTTCATAACCATTTGTTCAACACCCCACATATTAAACCAGCGCACCCAGGCCGCCTGAACTGACAAGTTTAAGAACTCGAAATAATTAAAGTACTTTTTCGGAACGGAATAAATCCCGCCTGAAATCGCTTCGCTATTGTGATAAGTCGAGCGTTCCAAAGGTGAAAGGTCTTTGTTAAAGAACTGCCCAAACTCCATATTACCTAACAGTTGCCCCGGCTCTGAATTAAGCCAAATGGTTTCTGAATCGGCATACTTAGAGAATATGTCCTCAAAGATAAGGAAATCGCAATCCATATACCAAACCCTGTCATAATCTTTTATGTCGATGTATCTTTGAAATTCTACCCTCATTTGGCAGATATGAAGTTTATCGGGCGGGGGCTGGATTTTATGTGTTTGTACCCTTTCATCTGAAAAGTACTGATCCGTGATTAGAGCGATATCCACCTGACAGCGTTTTAAGCCTTCCAGACAGATTTTAAATTGATCCATGTATTCCTGTCCGAAAACCGTTAAATAAACAAGCTGTTTCATGGCTTATTGATGTCTTGGAATCTCACTATCTTTAATTGTCGAATTTTTACTAATCAAATTCATAGCTTCATTAATTTGTTTACTCACAAAATCACTTACTAAATCGGGATGGTTATTTTTCATCCTGTTTGCAAATCTTGTCATTTTTCCTAGCGACATCAACATTTCATCACTAACATATATAGATTTATCAATTCTTCGCTTAAATTCACCAACAATATCAAGAACAAAATCAGAAGATTCTTTATCTGAATCAAATGAAACTGAAAATTCCCCATTTTTACCTCCAGTTTTCAATATGTCCTGAAGTATGTTTCCTATTTCATCAATAGTATAAATCATATTTTAAGGTTTAATGTAAATTCTACCTGTGTAATCTATCCTGTGAAGATAAGGAAACACTCCCAACCCGGCAAAGTATTCATCAACGGCTTTCCTTGCTCCTTGCCAGTGTCCGTAATCATCGATGATAAGCACCCCACCACTGATTAACAGCGGGTAAAGGTGTCTCAATTCGTGTAAAGTGGATTCGTACCAATCAGTATCTAATCTTAATAAAGAGATCCGATAAGGGGCTTCACCTGGAATATTATCTTCCACTTTGCCTATTATGCAATGAAATATATTACGATATTCTACTGCATTCATGTTATCAACAACTTCCTTTAACGTCCCGATCATGTCCCCGTTATAATCCTTTCCTTGTTTACCCTGGTAACTCACATCTAAGTCAGTAGCGGGCGGCATACCTTCAAAGGTATCATAAAGCCAAAGTTCTTTATTAGACTTCCCAAAGTATTCAAAGGACAAAGCCGCCAACATTGAACTGCCCCCTTTCCAGACGCCGCACTCGACGAAATCACCTACAATATTGTTCTTACAGATGTACTCAATAGCCTTGAATAAAGCATACATCCGCTCTATTGAGGTCATCGTGTACGGTTTGCAGCGTTCGTACATCGCTAAAAAACTGTCTTCCATGTCAGGCATAACTATTTATTATTAATCTTTATGTTCTAATTTAATGAAATCCAAATATCACCAAAATAATATCCTAAACTATGTATTGTACTATTCCAATAATTATATCCTGTAAAATAATATGGACTCATAAGCCAGTTTTTATTGATTGGATAACACATTGTCCAAAGTTGATTAATCATGATACATACAATTTAATTAAAATCAATATCACGCCAACTAAACAAAATAAAACCAATATAGCTTCTGGAAAACTATATCTCCAAATGTCTTTAAAATCTTGTTTATACATCATACCCTCTAATTATCTTTAAGAATTTATCCCTGAAAAACTTATCATTCACCTCCCAACTTTCCCGGCTTGCCGCCCTCATTTCTTTGATCTGCTTAGTAGTTAATAACATAGTTTGCTCAATAACCTCTTGTAAGGCTTTAGGCTCAATCATGTGTAACCGGCCAAAGTTAAACCTTCGTGAACGTCCTGAAGTCACTAAAAAGCCGTCTTTTTCCGTTACCATTTCATTCATCGGAGGCGCTTTCGTGGTTATGATAATCCCGCCACAAGACTTAGCCTCCCAAATGTAATGTCCAAACCCCTCATATTCAGAGGTGCAAACATGAAAAGTACACTTATTTTGAAACTCTTTTAAAATGTCTATCGGTATCCGTTCGAAGCAGGTAAATACGTTATCTTTCGGTTTCTCCAATGCTTTGTAATCCCTTAATTTAGTCAGGACCAGTTTAGGGTATTCCGGTTTCCATGCCTGGAAGATCGTTTGAGTCCCTTTGGCGGCACTTTGACCGGCAGTATGTAAATAGACTATCTCACTGGAACGCTCGCCTGTATTGCGGTCCTCTGAGGTAAACGAAGTGAAGGCGGTTTTGTCCGTCCAAAGTTTGAAGATACGTTCGCAATCATGGGTTTTACACATGACTAAATCAATGCCTTTCAATAATGCAGGCCATTGAAACCATTCAGGATTAGGGAAGAAAAGATTAACCGGGGCTGTGTTATAATGCAGGTTATTGAGCAACTCGAAATGAATGTTAATATCAGCCTTTTCGGGTTGGTCGCCTTTCAACAAATCGACAATAGCGCACTTATGGCCTTTCAGGATAGCCTTAATGATTCGCATATCCTGCGAAAGTCCAACGCCGTTATCATTGCTGATTAGGTTAATCTTCATTTTAAGTTTAGACTTATAGTTCTTGAATATGGAGGTGGTTTTAATTCATCCTCACTTAATTCCGGTAATTGTTCTCCTGTCACCTCAAAATATTTACTTTTCAAATCTTCGTATGTATAAACACAGCCTTCAATTATATGATTAACAACCCATCCGTAATCACCTCCCCAAATAACAAGGCTAAATTTTGATCCATTATGGTATTGCGTTTGTTGACAAGTTCTTGTTTGGTAATCCGTTCTTTCAAACCCTAATTTAAATAATATATGGTCATTAAGTATCATACATCGTACCCTTTTTTAAATGGTATATGGCAAACTACATATGAAGGTGTTTCGATCTTTACACCGTCTGGAGACTCCTTTTGTAATTCCTGAATAAATGACCAATCATCATATCCGTAGCGGTTTTCACTTAGCCAACGAGCTGATAAGTCCCGCCTGTGAGCAATATTTGACGTGCCGCAAAGACCTAACTTCAAACTGCATTCCCGTTCCTTAAATTGGTCGCCCTGCAAAGTCATATCGTTAAACCAGACCCAGTCCCCGGTGAAGTGTTTTACTATGGTTGAAACGTGATCGGTTCCCAGGTAATCATCAGCATCTAAATAGCAGATAATGTCGCCGGTTGCCGCTTCTATGCCTGCATTGCGGACGTTGCCAGAAAATAGGGGCTGTTTAGGTATCATTTTTAAAACCAATTCATCACCAGCCTCATTAAAATGATTTTTAACTAAAAACCATGTTCGCATACAATTGTCAGCAACCACAATAACCTCAATATCCTTGTAATCCTGATTCAATGCAGAATTAACCGCCCTAATCAGCTTACTTTCCAGATCGCTTGCTGAATGCTTGCGGGGCGTGAGATTCGAGGGAATTATTACAGATACTTTCATTAATTCAATGATAAATAAGTTTCTCTATTGCAGAAATGAAATATCCAATGATTATTATATTTTGACCAATAAGTACCTAAACTCCCAAAATAAACATAACTTTCAGGATTAGGATTATTGAGTGCATTAAACCAATCTTCATTATCTAACCACTTCTTTTTCATTCTTCAGGCTCTAAATAACTAACCGCTTCATCCGGTATCCACATTAAATTATGTCTGCAATTATAACCCCCCAATGAGATTTCAACCGGGACATCCCAATTTTTACCCGCCCAATCTTCAGTCGCCCATGCTTCCAGGTCGTCACGGGTAAACACACCGTTAACCTTTTCCGCACACCAATCACGGGTACTTCTTATAATGTCCCCTGAATAGACAAATGAAGTCAGGCCGTAAGTATCGGCAATATTTAAATCTATCGATCTCTGAACGTTGCTGAAGGTGTCATAGGCGTAAGTTCTTAGATATTGCTCCATTGCACCGTTAACCGTTTCGTCACCTTTAACAAGGGTTTCTAAGCCTGATTTGAGGTCGTCAAAAGAAGACTTTGCACTGACATTTTGCAATACGAAATCCGCTATCTTATCCCGGACCTGACTGCCAGCTGTCAACCTGTCTAAGTAACTGCCTTCAATGATCTCGTTTTTGGCTATATCAATACCGATCTGCTTAGAGATTAAATCAGTGGTTTTAGCAAAGTCCATCGCTATGTTGAACTCTTTACCGACGGCCATAAAGTAACCGGCCTCAATGTCCACTATACTAACCAGATCTTTGGCAAAGTCAAGGATAACGGGTTTATAATGCTTATCCTGGAAAGCCTGCCACGTGTCGCCTAATTGATTGACACGGGTAATGTTTTTGGAGTTGAATAATAGGTTGCCGTTTTCATCGGTTTGTAATGAGGCAATGAATTTATCCTTTAGTAGGTTATAAAGTTCGACCTGTAAACGGATAGCCTCTTTGCCAAATTGAGCCTCCATAGATTCTAAGGCTTTGATTTCTTTGGCGGATTCCGATTCTATGAGGGTTTTAATGTCCATTACAAATCTAATATTCCTTTTGCAGTTGAACGACTTTTGACATATTCAGCAATATTTGCCTTTTCATCTTCTGTTAATCCTGGGTATTCCCTGACAATTCGCCGTTCATCGATTTCATCAAATTCAGAATCGCAATAATATCTGTCATCATGAGAAAGTCCCCAATATAGAGCGTCTTCGTATGGTTTTTCCGCAAACCATTCAGCTATAACCCACTCTTGTTTAAAGTGATGTTTTACCCAATAAAACCCCGGCTCTCTTTTATACATCTTTATAGTCTAATTCTTGTTTTAGTTTTGCAAGTCTTGTAACAGTTTCTTCAGCCTCATTGTATAATGCCGGGTTAATCTCTGCCAGCCTTATCCAAATATTTTGAAGTTCGTTTGCTAATGTAGATAATGTTTTCTCGGTTGTCATCTTTTTAATTTATGTAATTCAATTATTTCCTTTTCGAGTTCCTGAATGTACTTCTGTTTTTCATTCAAAATCTTATTAAATTCTTTATTCTCGAATTGATTAAAAGTTAATTCAGTTTTGCAAGTGCAATCCATTATATCATTAGATAAAGCAACTGACATACAACCTGGAATTAAAACCCTCCCCGCTTTCTTATCACATGTGTAATAACACCGCCTCATTGCAGTAAGGATTTGAAGTATTTATAACAGAAAATATATCCCTCCATCCAACTAATTCCTTTATCAGAACCAACTTTATTGGGGTTATTCTCATATTCAATCTGGCACGACTCATCATACGTTGGCAGAGTAAATACGGCATATTTAACAGTTTTAACATCAAATTTCCCAGACTCACCTAATATTGCCAATTCTTGAGTAAGTTTATACCCGTTCGGAACATCAACTATTATAATTTGTTTCATGCATTTTCTCCTTTTCGATCTCCTTCAATTATCATTCCTCTCATGGCTTAATTATTATTTTGATTTCCTGAATAGAATTATCATGTATTATTCGCTCAATTCGTTCTATTGTTAATTTGCACGGCACAGTAAATTGATCTTTTTCGTAATCAACATACCTAATTTGGTGATCTGAATCTATTTGCATACAATTTGCTAAAATTGCCCGTATTTTTTCACTCCTTAGCATGGCTAAATTTTCGGCTAAAATAATACAAATATCTTTAATTTGTACATTATGTTATGAATTTAGATTCATTCTAAATAACAGGCTCCTTAACAGGATTGAAAACAGGGGCCGGGGCTGGAGCGGGTGTTAATTCTAAAACACTCTTATCTAATAAATCCTTTTGAGCTTTGCGATTCAATTCAAAAAACCCGGGATTAGCCATTTCCAGGTCGTCAAAGATAAACCCAAAGCAGCTAAACAGAACCTTCGCACTCGTCGGGGTAAATGATTGTGTCATTTTCAACGCAATGGTTTCAGGCGAATCACCAGGGAACGGATGGAAGTACTTTAACGTGAAATATTTGGCTAATGCTGTCTTGTCTTCCGCGTAAGTAATCCGTGCTATGTCGTCTTCAATACCTGCCTTGACATAAGGCGAAGCCCCGGCGGTATTGGCTAAACTCAAATCAGCGTAATATCCATCTATTGACTTCAATTTAAAGTCCTTTGAGAACGTAAAGGAAGCCGTAACAGGTATCTCAGTTATCTTTGAGATAGTGGATACCATAAACTCCCAATCTTTAGCCATAGCCTTCACTAACGGGTAAAGAGTATCATATACCGCTTGCATATCGATATTCCTGCCCGTTGCGGTTTCTGCGACCTCCTCACGTGAGTAAATCTCACTATTATAGACAAATTGCAAAGCCTGCTTAGATAAGTCCTTGACGTATTCATCCATGAATTTCACTAAGTCAACAGGCGGGTAAACATAATAAACCATCTGTGAAAGGTCAAAGACGGTTTCTTTATTCGCGTCTTTCGGCATCGGTATAATAATCGCATCCTGGGCGGAGGTGTGAATAACGTAACCCGTCCCCTTGCAGGTCTGGCATTTACCTGAGCCGTCTAACAGTTCACCGTCTTTGCAGTTTCTATTGGTGCATTTCGGGGCGTAGGTTATTTTTTGAGGGAAAACATGAAGACAGATCGTTAAATCCAATTCAGATTTGGACTTAACTAAGTTCATCAAAACCGATTCAGCAGCCCACCATGGAGGCAGGAAAGTAGCCCCGTTTGTGGCTAAGTCCCTCATGTAACCGGGTTGAAAACAAGGAACAAAGCCTAAATTATGCGGTTTTGGCTCTCGGATTATGTAGTAAAAATCTTTGATTCGAATAACGGTAACATTTTTGCCCGTCAAAAGTGAGGCCATGATAGCCTCGTCACCGTCTTTCAGGTTTCCCAGCTTATTCAGTGTCGGTTCATCTTTGATCCGCTCGAATTTCATTGAGTAGTTAGGCCAATAACCCGTGAAGTCGTCACCGATTAAGGCTATTAAGTACTGAAGTTTGTTATTATCGTACTCGTAATAAATAGCCTGCTCCGATTTGACTTCAAAGGGATAAGGTTTAGCATGCTGGTTCTTTTCAAACGGCTTCCACTCCAGGCAGATGAACGCGTTGGGATCGGTATCATTGAGTTCAATCCAACGAATATCCACGTAATCATCTAAACTGGAATCGCCCCAAAACTCCTTGAGTATCTTATTAAAATCTGTTAATGCCTGCGTCTTGCTGGTATCGGTTGAAACCACTCTTGTTATAGAGTTTGATCGGGGTACTTTGAACTCAATATCCCGGACGTTCTTACATACTGAAGACGTTATCTGCTTAGTCAATTTCTTTCGCTGGGTAAACTGATCTTCAGTCTCTCTTTGGTTAAATTGCTGCATATAATCATCCAACCCGGCCCCGCTTACGATAGCCCGCCATGCCTTCGTTCTACCCACGATGTAATCGTAGTGTTCATGCCGCTTATCATTGCGGATAACGTCAATTAATAATTCTTTCATAACTATAAAATTAAATCAATGTAACCATCAAAAGCACTCATTAAGAGGTAATCTAACCCACAATCCGAAGCATGGCCATACTCTTCATAACTGGACCCGCCGTGATCGCTTTTCTTCTTTTTAAACTTTTTACCTTCAGCATCTTCCTGGACCATTTCACAATCTGTTATAAGGTTCTGGCACGAGGGATCGATCAATAGCCGGATGTTATACTTATTGCTCAAAATCCTATTAACAAAATCACGCCGCTTTCTTATCAGTGGGTTGTTATACGGAACCCGGCAAGATGAATTTGATAACCATTTACCCAAGACACGTTCAAGTATATCGTAATCATTCTCTTTGCCCCTGGTGTCACGAGCGCGCCCGGTTGCATCTCCATAGTAATAAAGCCCTACGCCTGAATTTAAAACGTCTTCATATTTCTCGGCGAACTTCCTACATAGTGATTCGGTATTATTTAATGGGTTTTTTAGGCAAAATTCATCAATGTAATTAACCCTATATATGTCATCTGCCTCACAGATTTGAGCAACCTCCATTGTGATATAGGGGACCACGTTAAAGTCTAAAGTAATATGCAGTGGTTTATCTTTAATCAGTTCGCATTTCTCAATATGCTTAGTATAGACAAAGTTATAATAGAACTCGTTACCAGTCCGCACGCCCCCCCATTCTCCAAGCGTATAAACCTTATAATCATTCGGGTTAATGTCTTTGAGTATCTCCAGCTGCAGAATGTCGTCTTCTGTCAACCACTTAATAGCATCCTTATACGTGGCATGAATGTAAGTACAGTGAGGGGCGTAAAACTCGTTATCAAACAACTCTCTTTTCAACCAGTGATTAATAACGACCGGGTTAAAGACTAAGTAGATTTGTATGCCTTCCTGACCCCTGGCCCTTCTATTGAGTTCCCTGAAATCGTCAAATTCCAGTTGGTTAGCCTCTTCAATAAATATCTTTTTAATCCCGTAAATGGATTTAATCTTTTCCGTGTCATCCAGACCTTTGAAAAGGATCTTATTGCCGGTGACTTTATTAACAATTCCCAAAGGTGAAACCCTAAATTGAAACTCATTATACAGCCCCCACCGGTTTATAATAGCGACTAAGTTGTCATAACAGGAATTGACTAAATCGGTGTTATATTTTCGGATTACCAGCCAATTACCGGGTGTTTCAAAGGTATCGATAACGATATGCTGCATTAAAGAGTAGGATTTGGAAGCTGAAGCCCCGCCAAAAACAATTACAAAGCGGGTTAAAGCAGCCCTGATCCTGAAATAAACGGATGAAAACAAGCTTTTTTTAAATAAAATGTTTGGCTTTTCAGCTATCATCGTCATCAAATCCAATCTTTAATCCTTTCTTAAAATCATGGTTTATATCTAACGTTGATTTTTGACTGTTTATCCGGTCGCTTTCGGCCTCGGTTCCAATCAGTTTATAAAGGGCTATCTGACAGGCCGCGTTGTCTGACTTATACCATTTGGAACGTAATCCAACCTTAACCTCAACTTTGTTTTTTTCGAGGGCTGCTTTTATACTGTCTAAATTGTCAAGTTCATGAGTATAAAACGTTTGCTTACTACAAGGTAAAAAAGCTATCACATCTTCAATGAAGAAAAGTTTATGCTTTTCAATCGCTTCCAGTGCTTTCTTTTCTAGTTCAGCAGTTTTATAGGCCATTATTCAAAACTTATGATTCCATCAAAATATTCCCGGTAAAACTTATAAATATCATTTCCGATAGTGATACAACCGTTTTCAGTTCTGGGATTTGTGTTTATATTTGCGCTTGTTTCAATGCCAAATGCAAACTTATTTCCAATTCCTGCATAAATTTTGGAGTGATTTCTAAATACAGCAATACGTCCGCACTGATGTTTTGCAAAGATTTCCTTTAGCCGTTTGTATTCGAGTTTGTAAGTACCTGGGAATATTTCACCAACATAAAAATCGAGCTTCTTAATTTTTCCACTTGCAAGCCATTCATCAAACTGCAATATGTCATCAGCTGCCATGCACCAGGTTGAGGCTAAGCAATAATCTAAATCCTGATGCCTTAAAATAATCTTAAGAAATGAAAGTGAATCCACGTCCCCGGCTGTAATGCAATGATATGAATAACCTTCCTTTAAAGGCTCTAATCCAAAACAATCCAGTAATTGAGTTTCTGAAAATGCCCCGCGGTAAATTGTTTTTGTTTCTCGAATTAAGCATTCTGTTGATCTTCGCCTTGTCTGCTTAATGGGTTCATCCGTTAATTCCTTAGTTTCAACTTTATCAGTTTCCCAACTTAAATTCAAATCCCAACTTTCAGGCTCTTGAAACATCAAAACTAATCTATTAGTTAAAGCAACAAAGATACAATATTACTTTTCATTTGTCAAGTATTAAAGTAATCCTGCTTTTTTCATCTCCTTAATCCGGTTCTTGGCTTGCTTTTTGGCTATTTCCTTAGTCTCCATGCCTTCGATAATTACTTTCAATCCGTTGCCGTTGGTAATGATACAGGTCCAGGAGTCGGTATCTTTGGTGATTTCAGTTTGCAGTATCTTCATTTCTTCTGAAATAAGATGCACATTAGATTGCCTTTTTCATCAATCACGGGCCTTATCCGATTGCCTTGTCCCCACTTTTTAGAGTCAAAAACCTTGTAGATATTCATTTCTGTTATTGCTAAGTTGTTAATACTTGTCCAGTTTGTTAACAACCTATCATTTATCTGTTGGGTAATATAGCTGAGTCCCCAACCATAAACATCTTCATAATAAGTATCTTGGTTATACGGAAAGGTTAATAACAGATAGCCGTTTTGCTCTAAGAGTGCGACCATGTTTCGAATAGCCGTATAGCTATCTCCGATATGCTCTATTGTTGAAATACAGGTGATGAATTGGAACTTATCTTTCAGCTTTGATTTTAGGATGTCGTCTTTTATCACCGGGTAATGCCTGTTAAAGTGATGATGCCACCAACCAACCTTCGCATCCGTAGCGGTCACATTATAGCCGCAGGAAGCGACTAAGTGAGGAAAGGACGAATGCCCCGTGCCTACGTCTAAAATCTTCCCTGTGGCGTATTTGTGAATCATTCTCAATGCAAAGTCATACTCGACAATCCGCTCGATAATGACCTTAGGCCGTTTTCTTATCTCTGATTTCATAATCAGGGTCAAAGGATAGCTTATAAGCCAAAAGAATAATTTTACCAGTGGTTTCATTTTATCTGATTTAAGATGAACTTCTTTACCCAATGAGCACCGTGAATAAATCGATTGGCATTTGACTTTCTATTAGCTTCCAAAATATCCGCCTCACTTGGCAGGGTGATTTCAGTAAGTTCCAAAAGTTCAAATCTCCTTGCAAACCCCGGCTGCATATTGCATGCTTCTATTCTTTTATGGAATTCAAACCCATCCGGCACTTCAACTTTCAATATTACTGTTTTCATGGTAGTTTTATTTTACGTGTAAATTCAAAGTCTTTATACTTCGTAATCCAAAATGATCCATTACCAAATCTCAGAATGAAATAGGACGTATATTTTGCCATAGTTCTATTCCAGACGTTTCCAAGCATTGTATAAATATATCTTTTCATTTTACAATTATTTCAATGTCGATTTCAAAGTCATTGGTATTATAATCAAAGGTTGTCATCATTCCACTATCAGTATGATATGCCTTCGCCTTAATGATGGGTTTGGATTGCAGGAGTTTAATAGCCGCATCTATGCCATTATTAAATCCGGTCGGAAACTTATATTTCAGTGCTTCGATTTGTTTGATTAAGTCTTCCATATCAATAAGTCATTATTAAGGTTATTATTGTTTTGTGCAATTCCCAAGCATTTACGGCTTTCCAGTCACCAAATCCATATCTTTTCATTAAGTAATCACCAATACTCATTGTTTGCCTTCTAATATGTGATTGGCTTTTGTATTCTGCATGATTAAATGTGAATACTTTGATAGCGGGTGAAGCGGTGCAATACATATCATTCGGGTTTATAGGGTTCGGATTGCCTACTTGAATTAATATTAGGCATATCTTTTGGGTTAATCAATAATGATGCTCTCCCTTGTTGTTGTGTATTAGATGGAATAAAATCAATAACAAATCCATTTTGAAACATAGAATAAAAACCATCTACTTTTACCGCTTCGTGTTCGGAGATGGCGGAGGCGATTAATTCATCAAGTTGTTCCTCGATGGCGGTCAATTCCTTTTTACTTCTGTAACGGGTGCGATTCACTATGAAATTTGCCCTTAATTCTTCCTGCTTATTCATTTTGTAAGTTGTTTATACGGTTAATGTATGCGAAACTTGCTTCTTCAGGTGTTTTAAAGAATCCTAAATAGATAATTCTTTTACCAATAGCATATTGGGCTATGAATCCTTTACCCGACTTCCTTACTCCAGTATTATATTTTGACTTATCTACTCTATTGCCAATATTTTCCCTATGGGTAACAATTCTCAAATTACATTTTCTATTATCTAATCCATTGTGATTAATGTGATCTACTTCCATATTTTCTATTGGATTCATTATTACCCTGTGCATACCTAAATACCTGCATTTTTTCAATTCACTATTCCATACACACCTTTCGGCATAACTTGTATGGCTCTTAACGTGGGCGCACCACTTCCATTGGTTCAGAAAATCAAAATCCTCGTCATCAACTAACGCAACCTTTCCTTGTGTTAAGGGAATTTCTATCATGGCTTATCCTCCCGTTTGATTTCTTTTAAGTATCTTTGATATGCTTTTTCAACCTGATCCCTTTTCATTCCAGAATACCATACTCCAAATTTTATTGTTTCATCCACCCCCTCGGGTTGCTGGCGGTAGGATTCCATTAATTCTTTAAAGTCATTCTCTTTTTGGGATTGCCTCATTTTAATTGAAGCATCCAACGGCTCTTTCATAAAATCGTCAACATATCTTTCGTACTGGTCTGGTTTATCCTTTGTTTTCCCATCGGAGGCGGGGAGAACTTTACTTCCTTGTTCACACTCATTCCATACTTGTAATAAGGCTTGTTTAACACTTACGCTGTCTGGATAAGCTGTTGTTTCTTGGATTTCTTTAATTCTGTCTGAGTTCATATCAGTAAATTATTTTATAGTCCCAAATGACAATATTTTTACTAAACGGCTTGCGGTCGACATCCAAAGGTATAAGTTCCAACCCTGTAATCACAATATATCCGTGCTGCCAGAATGTTTCATAATCATGGCATATTTCTTCCGTCACACAATAAGCCAAATTCTTATTATTGAATACCTGGCATTTATAACTTGCCGTGTCGCACACCAGGAATATGGCCGGGATTGTGTCGGTGCGTGGCGGTGAAAGGGTGTCCCCTGGATAATGATAAGGAGTGTCACCGCTTGATGTGACCAGTGTTGAATTACCAATATGAAATACTTGCGCCTGGCAGATCGCCGACAGTAAAAGTAAAAATATGGTTAATGTTTTCATAACAGTTCAGGTATTTCGTAAATGTTTCCGATTACTTCAATATTACGAATGGCTCTTAATGCTATATGTGTTCCGTCCTGGAGCGTGTAAAATCGGAGATGTTTACCACAAAAACATCCTTTATTAAAAATAACAGCCCATTTAGCAGCACTATTTTGAATAATATCCCCCTCATAAATTTCCCTCCCGTTTTTATCCGTTAGGCCGGTGAATTGCCCGACTGATTCTATAATTACAGGAATAGCATTTTCTATATTTCGCAATCCACGATAAATGTAAGCATCACAAACAGTATTCTCTTTTGTTTGCGGATCATAATTACACATTAAAAATCCATATACCCAAATATGAGGGGCATCGATTGTCATTCCGCGAAACTTAATTTCTATTTTCATAACTCTGGTTTTGGGGCGTTTAAAATCAAATCAGATACATATTCAGTTGTATATTTAGATGCTAAATTTTCAAAGCACTTTTCCCGTTGCTCTTTTGCAAACGCTTCGCAGAGGGCTTGCAGTCGTTGGTCAAAATTATAACACCACCCGCACTCCCTTGGCTCCCATTCAACATCCGTCCCTATTTCAATTGGTTGTCCTTTTTCGTCCTGACCATATCGCATAACCTCTATTCCATCTGCAATAGTGCCAGACCCGTCACAGTCTGGACACATTGTTTTTAATTCCTGTTTTAATTCTTTCGCTGTTTTCATGTGTCAAATATAAGTAATTATTATCTATTTGTCAAGTAATCAACACTATACCTTTTTTAAATATTCTGAAATAGCTTTGCGGATCAGGTAACTTACTGTCCGATCTTCACGTTTTCCGATCTCTCTTAGCTTTTCTAAGTCGCCGTCATTGAGGCGAAGGTTTACAAGGTCTTTCATTATTTTTGCCCGTGTTCCCGATAGCGCAGGAGTTTGAGTTAATTAATTACAAATCTGTCTTTGTTGGCTATAACATAGTCGCTCCAGCAACCGTCTGCTTTTGTGTACCCCATGTCACAGATCATTGAATAAAGCTTTTCGGCAGCTTTGCCGCTTCCCGACCAAAGGTCTGAATGTCCGTTAGCTGAAATGAATGTTACCGTTCCGATTCCGGTGTCGATTGTGGTGTAATTTGCAGTTGTCATGATTTCCAGTTGTTTGTTTGATGAAGTAAAGATACAACAATTTATAATACAATGTCAAGTAATGTAACGTTTATTTTCATCAAATAGGCTAATTTGTATAGATTCTAAATTACCATAACGGGATCGATTTCGCCCGGCTTAATTCAGTCGCCTTTTGTTTGTAGAACTTAGCGATCTGATCTAATTCGAATTTACCTAAATGGAATGTTTTATGCTTTGCGGACTCCAATAATAAAACCTCATTTTCTCCGTAAATTTCAACCAGCTTCCTTCTGAAAATAACCGCTTTACCCTGTCCAAACTTATTGCAGCCTCCGCATTGCGATCTTGTATTTTTTTCGCTGAATCTCGTCTGTTTGTGCTGACGTTCGACATAGTGACCACATTGAATATACTTAGGCTCTGACATATGGCCGCAGGTGAAGCAATGACAAATGCCGTTTTCATCAGCATCTTCCATTCTTCGCCATATTGAGAACCATTTATCAGCTTTTTGGATAGGTGTCATTTCATTAGTGTTTCAATGTCTTGCTTTGATTTCCTTAAAATAATCGCTGTTTTCAAAATCAGTGATTACCCTGTCAACTTCAAACTTAGACGGCTGCCCCTGAAGATACCAGGCCAAAAATTCAACTGCCATATCATGGGCGTAATCTTCCATAGCTTTCAGTTGGTTTTCAGTTGACACCTGCAAAGATTCATCCATGTAGCTGAATAATATTTCTTCCTTTGATTTCATTAGAATATCTCTTTATCGTTAATCTTACTGTCAAAGTCTATCACTTGCTCAATAGGCTGGTTAATTAGCCAGTTTGAATTGTCCCAAATATCAACGGTTGACCCTTCATTTTCAAACCGGCCATTATTATAATTATAACGAAGTTCGTATTTTCCGCATTCCCCGAGGTGCTTAAATTTCACTTTTTGAACATGAATCTGAACCATGTTTTCAAACCCGGTTCCTTCCTCATTTGATAACCTATAAATTGAAAGCCCATAATCAGCTTTGTTATAAAAGTGTGCAGAGCCTGAAATATCGTACAAAGAAGGAACTTCAAATATTTTACCGTTCTTATTCATCTTTTTGGGGTGTGCAACCAGTATCACCAGAACGTTATTAAACCGGGCAAACATCTGTAATTTATCTAAAAATCTGCTTATGTATTGCGTTTCGTTTTCACCTCGTCCGGCCTGGTATTCAAGTTTATTGTAAGGATCAATTACTAAAATCTTTATTCCTTTGGATCTTATCAGTTGTTTTGCACCCTCTAAAACCATTTCAACACTGTAATCTTCTTCATCCATTAGATAGAAAAAGTTATCCCGGATGTATTCGTAAGCTATTGTAAAATCCTGATCCGTTGTTTTGAACTTATTAAACTGCTTTCCTATCAGCTTTTCAAAGATTTTAGCATAATGAAATTTTAAAGGATAGTTTTCAGGTGTAAAATAAGCGGCCTGCCATCCGAAAAGAATATTCAATTTACATACTAACCAGTCGACAAATTCAGATTTACCGTGTCCAGGTATGCCGGTTATTATTGCCAACCTGCCAGCCTCCCAGGTAACAAACTGATCTAAGCCGGATTTAATTTGAAGCCCTTTCTGTATGCCGTTTTGGTATAAATTTACAATATCACTGTAAATGTCACCAACTTTAACGATACCCTTTACCGGAAAAGGCTTAGCGTTTTTAATCGTTTCTGACAGCTCTAAGGCTCCATACTTACAGAGATATTCGTTAGCATCCTTGCATTCCTTAAAACTAACAATAAGGCATTTATCCATACCCAGGCGGCGGGCTAATTCATCCCTTAATTCAACCCCTTTCTTATCCTGATCGACCGCTAAGTAAATCAAAGTAGCATCAAATAACTGTTTGCAATCTTCTAAATATTCCAGGTTCTTATTAGCCCCGGCTGGTACTGAAATGATTGATTTTTGCCCAGCCTCAATAAAACTCAAAAGGTCTATTTCACCTTCGACAATTATTGCAGTCGTACCAACGGTATCAATATTCCAGAATACCAATTCCGCACCCTGGTAAAGTTTGAATGATTTTTCAGGGCCCCGGTATTTAATATTCACCAATTCACCACCCCGGAAATAAGGAAAACAAATTACATCTACCTCTTTCTGAAATTGCGGCATATATTCCCGACTGGAATAAACCCTCATTTCGTTTAATGTCTTCTGTGATATAGCCCGGCCTTCGAAATAGATTACTGCCTTATCGGTTAATTCCGTTGTATTTTTGCTTTCAGGAACTATATAAACGGGTTTCTCTTTGCTCTCATAAGGAAAGAAAGTAGTTTCGCAATGATGACAAAAGCCCCGGTTCCCTTCCTTTTCCCAGTGGACTATAAGTTCTTTCGACTTCCTGCGATTTCCCGAACATTCAGGGCAAATAGTTCTTTTCCCTGCCAATGGTTCAAAGTCAAATATCCGCTTTGTTATGCTGCTTTGTATTCTCATTGCTGAAATGCTGGTCTAATTATTCCTGGTTTCTTAATTTCATCAAACCACCTACCCTGATTTATAAAAGTTGCCGGATTAGGGATATATTGCCCGTTTTCTTTTTTCCATTGCTCTGTATTTTTATGATCTTCGATGCTTTTTAAGATTATGCTGATTTCAGGTTTATCTTTAATTTTATTCCAGGCCCTTTCAGCATCTATTTTGCCGACCTTTTTAGGATATGCAGTCCAAAAATAAATAAAACCACCTGCATTATTTACATTCTTTTCTTTATTAGCATTATTATCTTTATTAGGTGTGTTACTTGGCTGTTCTTTGCCTGTTACTTGCTTGTTACTTGGCTGTTCTTTGGCTGCTACTTTGTAATTATTTAAGTCCTGATAATGTTCGTAATTACAGATAGTTATAACTGAATAATGGCTGTTACTATTTATCTCGATGTTTTTCAACTTCTCTAATCTTTTTATACATTTATAAATTGTACTCCCATCGATGAACAATTCATTTTCTGCTGAAAGCCTGCCAAAAAGTAACTGACCTCGTTTTATGGTAACTACTGATTGCCCGGCTCCAATCTTTATAGGAACCTGCCTTTCTTTGAAATTTGCCTTTATGAGTAACCATATCCATATTTTCAGTAACTTTTCAGATGCAAAGACTTCGCTATCTATCAACGCCCGGCTTAATAAAATAGCCCCTTCCATTTATTTATAGTATTCAGGGTAATTATCAATTAATTCACCGGCTCCGATTTCATCGTTATAATCAAAATCTTCTTTACTTAGCACTTCCTGGCAGGTGTCACACCAATAACCACTTGTAACCGTACCAGCATCAGCACAGGATGTATAACCCATTTTTGTGCCGACCGGAAATTTTCTAAGACAGCCCCAACAAACATGAGGCTTTCTTATCATTACTCGTTTATTTGTTAATATTTCCATAATATAAAGTAAGCCCCACAAAAGAAAATCAGGGAGGCTGTAGGATACTGAAAATCCACTCCCTGAAGATCAATTATGAGGCTATGTCTAAAATTCGTAATCATATTTCAGTAATTTCAGCGGTGTAAAGATATAACATTAATCTGTATTTGTCAAGTGTTTTTTTTTAAATATTTTAATACCATCTACCAGTCAATATATCTGCATCTCCTGACATATAATCTTCATCAGATGGTTCCATTGGTTTCTCCCATTTTTTCTTTTCAGCGTCCCAGCCACAAGCCCTGCAATATTGATAATCAAAACCAATATCATCATAATCGCGCCCACATTTGGGACAACACTCAAGTAATTGGTTTTCGTAATAATCATCATCGAACAAATAATCATCTTCATTATTTTGCTCTTCTGCTGTTTTTTCCCAATCTTCTTTTGCTTTCATTTTGTCAAGTTATTTTATCAACATTTCAACATAAAAATCATTATCAAAAGTCCCCTCACCTCCGATGTAAGGGAGTAGGATATCCCCAGGGAGCCAGCCTTTAGCCGGACATTTGTACTCAAACTCATTCAACCTAAAATGATACTCGTCGCCCTCTTTGGTGATCTGGCAGTAATACCGCTGATTGACCTGGAGTATAGCGAAAGGAGCAAAGAACCGCACACCTTCGACATAGGTATAGGCATAAGCCTGTAATCTCTCCCCGTCAAACATCCATCCTAACCTTGCTGAATTTTCATGCACCAATCCAAGTGAGAAACCGCAAAGCTTATTAATCCCGCCGGATTCCTGCATGAAGGTTTCGTTTACGGTAAACTCAAAGTTGATCTCATTGCCCACGTGCGGGATCGGTGCGGTTACTGATCGATGGTCCCCGGCCCGGATTTGATACAGGTGCGATTCGTCCGGCTGGACACAGCTATTTAGAATCAGTAAAAATAAGCAGAGGTAAATTGTTTTCATTTGTATAGTTTTAAATTCCACATTCACCCCCACATTCATCAATTAATTCAGGAAACATATTTAACTGATCTTTATCTGAAAATTGAATTTGATCCAATGGTTTACAGGCTTTATGTAAAAATATCTTATCGGTACTATAATCGTTTTGTCTGGTTTGTACGGTTTTTTCAAAGTCAACTGCCCTCTGAAATTCATCTGAATAGAAATCTTTTAACCATTGCCAGTACAAATTTGAATGAAATGGGCAAAAGAAACAAGATGATCTTTGAGGTGGTTTTAACCCTAATTTATTGACATAGTTTATACTTTCGTTTCTCCTAATGAAAAGATCAACTAATGGATAGTAGTTTGTTCGCTTCTTAATTGTGCTTACTTTCATCCGGCTTCGCTCGTCAAAGGAAATAGCAATCCATATCCGGTACGTTTCGCCCTTATCTAATTTTGAGTTGATAAATTTGGCAATAGGATGAGTTTTGAAATCAGAGGTACATTGCCTATTTAACATTCCTTTCGATCCATCTGTATTTAAAGTAAAAAATGGAGGGATAGATGTTGTATAAACAGTATTTGAATCTTTGTCAATTTTAGCTCTGTGAGGTTCTTCAACTGTCAATTTATGAACTAACCCTTGCTTATGCTGACAAATGTAAATATCAAAGTCATATTTCCGTTTCACATAATTTACAAAATACCTCACATACTCATTGATAAATTCAGGCTCACCGCCCGTGTCGGCATAAACAGCAAAGTCGGGCCGGGGCAAATTATAATCACCTTCCAGAGCCATTAGAATTAATGCTGTTGATTGAGTCCCGCCGCCGTATGATACTATATTTTTCATTCTTTTATCCAGTAAATCAGCGTGTCACCGTCTATAATAGTGTCATTTTCTTCAAAGAGTCCGCCCTCGAATGACATAGGGGTGCTTATCTCAGATACGGGGGCGCAGCTTATTAATAAAAATATAAGTAAAAGAATTACCACTAATAATCCGCCTATTACAACCCCGGCAGACCATCCGTTTAAATATTCGTCGCTCTTTTTCATATCATTATTTTTACAGATTATAAATAAGTATTAAGATTATCACCACAATCCCGGCTAAAATAAACCGGCAATACAGGCGGATCTCTTTGAATAGTTGGTTATTCGACTTCATAATTGACACATTGATACCGCTTGCTTTTCAATAGACGCTATTATATTATGATCCGCAAGCCTTTCATTTATCAACTGCTCAATGCCTTCTGTTTTTTCCCTCTCAGGTTTGAAGATCATCCGTTCTCTAATTTGTTTTAATGCAGTATATACATTCCCCCGGTCCATCCTGAATATAACCGCAATATCAATAACTGACAGTCCGGTTTTTAAGTGTAAAAAATAGTATATATAATAGCGGGCCTCTGTGTATTTGTGGATATTTGGCGTGCAAGTTAATTTCTTTTCATCCACCTTTAGGTAATCACATACAGCACGTTTTATAATATCGGTTTTTGGCTTATAGACTGCGCTGTGAATACGGGTATTTTCGCAGATAGTCGCTTTCATTTCTTATTTATTTTATTATATTCATCCATATAAGCATCATGTGCTAACTGTGCCGTCTGAAATGAACCTAAATATTTACTAATTCCGTTAATTTTTATAGATGATTTGTAATATTTATCATTTGAGGATTTGTAAGCGCCTGGTAATATAGCTTTATCTTTTCTGTTTAATAAGTTTTGGCGATGACTAACTATTCTCAAATTCTTTTTTCTATTATCAAGTCCATTATGGTTGAAATGATCTATAAACATATTATTAGGACAATTCATAATTAATCTATGCATATGCACATAAATATATTTTTGTCTATGCTCATTATTCCTATAATATATTCTTCTTGATGCATATAAAATTCCTCTGCTATTTAAAGTAAACCATTTCCATCGTATGAGAAAATCATAATCTTCATCATCAACTAATGCAATAAAACCTTTGGTAAGTTTGATTTCTTTCATATAAGAAGACCCCGGAACATCACAAAGGCAGTCCACTTGTGCAGGATGCACTTGAGGCATTGTAACGAACCGGGGATTTTCTTTTATATCTTTCATAGTGAACTGCATTACAAAGATAGTAATTATTTTGATAATTCCAAATTATTTTATAAAATAACAGGAGAATGTTTTACCCTTTTTTGTTGTAAATTCACTGACAATATTTAAATCCGGATTTTTTTTCCTTAAATCATAAATACGTGCTGACAACCTGAAGCATCCAAACATCTTCAGAGCCTGGATAGGGTTTATTGATAGCCCGTTTTTCAGGTGATTGTAGATTAAATTACACTGGGTTTCGTTTGTCTTCATGATCTCGATTTTTTTGATGAAATATACCGTGAATTATTAGGTTTCTTTTCGGTGCATTTGCCGTCCTTATATCCTTTCCTGCCGAGAAATAGCAGGATGATAATGCAGATGATAGCGATGATGAATAAGGTTTCCATGGGATTATAAGTCTTTTAAGAAGTCGTTAAAAAATTCTTGACTATTTTCATAAATGTCGCACATTTTAGGCATGGGTTTATTTCCCTCGTCTAAATCATGCTGATTGCCTTTGATTTCATTCTTGGGGGTGTAGAGAAATATTTCTTTCGCTTCACAATAGAAATCCTGCACATTCCGGATCGCTTCACTCCCGTCGTAATTATAACATGTAATTGAAGCCTCTTTTTTTAACAGATATTCGCAGGAGAAACATGGCCTTTCATTAGCAGGATTGTTAAAGCACATTAATTCATGCTTTTTCATCGCGCTTTTTGAAAGTCCGTGTTTACCGCAAAAATCACAGTAACATACAGGTTTTGTAATTATTCTCATAACTTTAAAGTTCAAATATAAATTTGTATAGCTTCTTTTTTAAACTCATTCAACTTATCAATGTATTTATTAATGTCATAATCGGTATCAAATTGTTTTTCAATGGTTTTCATGGTTTAATGCTTTGAACGTGCTGCAATATTGCGTCTTTTCCTGGCTTCACGGTTCTGCTTTGCATAGCTTTTAATCAGGTGCTTTGTAGGATAGAAACCCCACCCGCCATAATGTCCGATACCTCCACCGATCCCGACATTAACAGTTCCGTTATCCTTGCTTGTCATTGCTGACATGGCTAACATAGCCATAAAAACCCGCGCTAACATTCCGCGCTTTCTTACTGTTTGATTTGGATTATTTTTCATTGTCTTAATTTTAGGTAAATAGATTTAAGTTTTTCTCTAATTGCTCTTGACTTATACCGCAAAGATCAATAATAACCTGACTTACGGATTTATACAACTCCCTGAATGTGATTTCATCCATTGAGGCAAATGATATGCTTTTTGCTCTATACATTACCCCGGTCGGGCTTTCGCAACTCTCAAAGTTCCCTGAAGCGATCAGGACGTATTCCCGGAACCAGCCTAAACTTGTAAACTTATCCTGGTTTTCAAAGCCTAAATTTAAGAGGGCAAAAAATCGCTTATGATTAAGGTAATTGCGTTCCTTTTTCACCTCACAACTGAAGACTTCACCTTCAGCAAATTGATACATCACCTCTGTATCTGCATTTGATGTGGGGAAAAAGGCAAAGCCCGACCGGTATAAGTATGCTTTTGGCATGATTAAAATGGTAAACTATCCGTATCAGTTGGCGTGTCGTCCTGGATTTCTTCCTTTGTCATTGAATCGCTGCTAAAATCCTGGTTACTGGCAGGCGGTTCGGATTCCTTTTTACCGCCTAACATCAGTAAATTATTAGCCACTATGACGGTTGAATAGCGTTTATTCCCGTCTTTATCATCCCAGGAATGGGTTGTAATCTTACCCTCGATCATAATGAGGTCGCCTTTCTTTACATGGGCTTCAATGATTTTAGCCAGGTTCGACCAAGCCTCGATTAGATGCCATTCAGTTGACTCTTTTTTATTGCCGTCCTTATCTTTCCAGGTGTCTGAAGTTGCCAGGGAAAAGGATGCTTTTTTGGTGTCTGCAAAGTTTTTAATTTCAGGTTCTTTGCCAACCCGTCCGATTAAAGTTGCGCGATTTAAGTTCATAGTGCTTGTTTGTTATCGATTATATCATTGATTTTCATTTCCTGATCATCCGTGAAGATGAAATTTAACCGGGCTTTGGCTAAAAGATTACCAACGTCTTTCGGCTCTTTGGATTCCTTAATCCTAACTGCCAGTTGTTCAAATTGCTTTTCACTGATCTTTGATTTTTGAGCCGGGTTAATCACTTTCCCGCTGGCCGTTAGCTTTTCATCTTGTTTGCTTGCCTGGTTGCCATCATCGTCATCATCAATATCCAGGTTTAAAATAGCACCTATGGCATAACGCCGCTGATAGGTAATCCTGGAACCTTGCCCCTGCGGATCGTCCTTAGTTGGCTTCATGTCGTAAACTTCAGATATAAACTCCCCGGATGAATGAAGCAGGATAGTTTCAAGTTTAAAGCCTTCACAAGGTAATTGAATAACGGATAAACCGCACTCGTTCAACTCCTTTTTGGTCGCCTTAATGATAGCGGAAAGGGTTGCATATTTCATTTTAAAGAACGGGTTAACGGCATCTTTTTTAATGCTGATTTCTTTTGCATGAAAATCGCATAAGGCCTGACTTAATTGTTTGATTGATTCACTGGTTTTCATGATTCATATTTTTATAGATTTCTTCTTTAAATTCAATGCAGTATTCATGACGGTATTGCTTATCCAGACACTTTATTAGGTTATTTTCGTGATCTGGATTGCCGCAATAGGCGCAATGTTTTATATTTCTGTCAAATTTGAAAGGCTTCGATTTGACAGTTGGTAATTTACCGTAATTTTCCCGGCGGTGTTCGTCATAGTCTAACCAGGCCCCGTGATTAAATGACGGGTTGTGCTGGTTACCGTTTAGATAACTCATTCCTGGCCCCCTTTCAATTCAGTTATTTTTTCCTGCATTTTACCAATCCAGTAATCACTTCCTAAACTCATATCTGAAAGCATATTTAATGATAATGCCATCAAAAAGCCGGATAACCCACCGTAACCATTCGGGGTGCCAAACTTATCAATATAGGATTGTTTTAAATCCTCCATTAATTCAATTATTTCCGTGTATTTCATAAGTTTAAAGATAAAGGCCGGGCCCGCAGGGAGCGGTAAACGGGCAAACGCCAATAAGCCCGAAACCCGACCGTATGTTAATACTATTTTTCATTGTTGGCGTTTGAAATGTTATTAATTTTCTGACTGAAAAATGCCTACCTGAGCCCAATCATCCCAGCCTTTTTGCTGTATAAAATTTTCAGCATCTTTTTCAGAATCAAAACGTCTGGCATTTTCTATCAATTCAACATTAGAATCATCTTCTGCGATGTAATCCAGACCAGTGTTTGCCGTTCTGTCATAAATAATGTAGTTTGTTTTCATGGCGTTTAGTTTTTGGCGTTGTTTGTCTTACAAAGATAAGACGAAAAACAGTGATAATTATTTATAATGAGTAAAAATAACGTTTTTGTTTGTTATTGATTTGTAGTTAGTTAGCTGTTTGTTTAGATTTGTTACAGATAACATCGCAGTTATTAAAAACATTTCTAAATAAGGCATAAGAAAGCCGGGAAGGTAACCGCACCCGCCCGGCCATGTTTACCAAAAATCATGAAAAAACAGACACTAATTATTAATGCAAAGATAAGGAATTAAAACGCGGATGTCAAGCGAAATATAAGGCTGCTTCGCGTTCCCGGCGAAGTTTCAACCCCCTCAGTTCTTTACCACCGGATTTGCACCACTTCATAAATTCATCTTTTATAGTTGGATCGAGTGGATCGGCTTTGATCTTTTTTAGCAACGTCGAAACTTTAAAAGCCGTTGTGCCTAAATTGAAATTAAATGATACTAGTGCATCAAACTGATTTTGAGTAAAATTAATATCCAATTCGTTTAACTCATTCTCGCAAGGCCTTACATCTTCCTGCAATAAGATTTCCGCTTGATCAAGTGTGACCGTGTCGCCTTTCTTTACATTCCGGGTGTGACCGTAGCCGATTGTCCAGACACCAGCCGGACAAAGATAAGCCTCAAAGATTATCCCCTCGGAGTGCTTGATAAGATATAATCCTTTTTCAGATGTTTTCATGAAGGCGTTTAATTGATATTTTATACATAAGTTAAATTTTAGAGTTACAATCATCGCAAACAAAGCACCCAACATCCCGGTTCCATGATGAATTTTTGCATTTACATTTCTTCTTTTTCATAGATTTATGTAATTCAATTATTTCCTTTTCAAGTTCCTGAATGTACTTCTGTTTTTCATTTAATATTTTATTAAATTCTTTCTTTTCAAACTGATTAAAAGTTAATTCAGTTTGGCAAATGCAATCCATTATATCATTAGATAAAGCAACTGACATACAACCTGGAATTAAAACCTTTCCTGCCTTATCATCATAAGTATAATAACACCGCCTCATTTTCCAGTTCTTTAATTTATACTAAATGTTTTAATATCTGCTTTTACATGGATGTCCATATCCATTATATGATCGTATTCAAAGATATTTTTCAACCCAAAATATTTACAGATTTTCCTTTCAATATCATCATAAGAATCATTTTTGTTTAGGAGTCCAACCTTAATTAAATCTCGTATTGGTATCCTTTCATTAATGAAATTCTTTTTATTCATTTTCCAGACTATTAAATTTCTTCACTGCTTTATCGTAATCGCGGTATGTCCAGGCCCTAATCATTATGTATTCTATAATCAATTCTTTTATAAGTTTTATTTTTGACTATATCCCTAACAAGGTTATTCTTTATATTCATCTCATTAGCTAACTCGTTTGTAGTCATCCCTAATATTATTCCTTTTTTAATTTTTATTACCTGTTTATTCTTTAGTTTTGTGTTTGCTCGATCCTCCCCTAATCTGATTAACCAATGATCATAAGCATGATTTACATTTTCTTTTGCAGTTACCCATTCCAAATTAGATACATTATTATTTGATTTTTTACCATCCTTATGATTGACCTGTGGTTTATTTAATGGGTTTTCAATGAACGTGGTTGCAATAATTCTATGCAACAGACAACTTTCTTTCTTATCATTTCTTAATAATGATACTATTTCGTACCCATTATGTGAATATATTTTAATCTTAAAAATAATACCGACATGAAGTACTCGTCTAATTTTCCCTTTATTGGATACAAAATAAGTGAATGCATTATTTCCGTATCCCTCTACTGCCTTCCAAGTTTCATACATATTTTTAACCCCCAATAATCACAAAGGCAATCCAGTTAACCGGAGATCGGTTTTAAGGCAATGCGACTAAAGGGGGTTTTAAATTTCATTGTTCACTGAATTGCATTACAAAGATAGTAATTAAAATCCAATAAGCAAGAAAAATATTTATTTTAATTAACGACTCAATATAAGCCGTTTTAATCGATTTAAACCTGTAAGGTATTCCACTATCAATTTAAGATTATAATTGATTGTAGCGCACCTTACAGGGCAAATAAGGCTATTTAACCTTCAGCCGGAAACCAACTGCGAACATAGGTGTAAATCTTATCCAGCAAGTCCAGGCCTTCCTCAATTCGGGACTCCATTTCCTCGTCGGGTAAATCAAATTCAGCCTTTAAAGCTGTCTTCAGTTCCTCCCTCGCAGCCGGATCGGAAGCGATCAATTTAAGCCCCTCTTTAATTTCAGTCCAGTTCATGATCGGGTTCCATATTCCGGTCGCCGCTGAAAAGACAAGCCCCCAGGCCTCCGATCTGCTGATTTTACCGTCTGCTAAATCTTCTTTGAGTTTTGTAAAAAAACCAAAGATGAAAACAAAAAACTTGATTAACTGTTCCATTGTGTTTAATTTTAAGTGTTTATTTTTGAACGTTTGAATTTTTTAACTTAGGCTCTTTCAAAGGGTCGTCCACGATCTGCCCCTGGTTGCCGATCTTCGTAGAAAAGTAACCTTTCCAGGCATGATGGACCAACCCACCACCGGCCAACACCCCACCCGTCCAGTTGGTAATGGCTAAAATATCCGGGCTTATGTTTGCTTTTACGAAAGATAGGTTTCCCAAAAGTAGTAATCCGCTTCCGATAATGGTTTTGTTACCATTCAACCACTTCCAAATGCTTTTCAGTGTCTTCATTGCAATTTCATTTTATTAACCACTTCGGCCAAGTCTTTTATGGCCTTGGCTAAATCCTTGTTAATCGTGTTTTGCTCTTTCCGCAGTTCATTTTCGCGGATGAAATAAGCGGCCAGCATCGCGATAATTATCAAACAGAGAAATGTGACAAACCATTCCATCATTTAGGTTTATTTGTGTCTGCTAAAAGTCCTAATTTACATTTAATCATTTTCAAGTCGAGCAATAAAGAATCCGCTTTTAGGTTAGCATCTTCTAATTGCTTAATGGTATCGTAAACCGGTACTAATAACTGATGTTCACCCCTGGTTGACAAGGTATCGTAACTGTCCGGTTTCTGACCGCTAACGACGAGGGTTAAACACCCCGTTAATAACAGCATCTTTGATAGTCGTAACATCTTTCTGTATCGATTCGAGTTTACCGTTCATGTTTGCAACCGCTTCACCTTGCACTTTTTGCACTTCGCGCATCTCTTTGTTTTCCCGTTTCAATTCATCCCGGTCCGCCTTTAGCTGAGAAATATCTACTTGGTTAACTACAAAAGTACTAATGATTAATGCAAAAAAACCAAGCCATTTCAATATCTCAGAGGTGGATATTTTTATACTTTTTTCCATCGCAAATATATTTCATAAATTACAAATATAAAAATGATTAAAAAGGTGAAAAAATAAACCGGGGGGACCTGCCAAAAGGCTGAATATTCTTCCAGTGACGAATTGATACAACTCAATTCAATAACTAACCGGGACGAAAAGATAAGCGCAATAATAAGATATATCCGTGATTTCTTCCTAACCATCTCAATCAATGAAACCGATATAGCAAATAGATACTGACAGACAAAATAAGATACCTGCCAGTTCACTGAATTGTCAGACCATTGATCGTAAACAGCTAGGAAGATAATATAGCTTATCAGCGCGTATATCATGGAGCCGGTGGGTGTTTTACCCTGCAAGCCGGGTTAACATCCATCCCCGCCGCAAGTAGTTGATCATCGATGATTTTTAATACATCGGTTGAATAGCTGTTTTCTATTTTGTTTTTTAACAGCGTGGCAAATTCGCCCGCTTGTTCCGGCTGCAAGTTTGCAGCTACGGAGTCGACTAATTCTTCCAGTGTCATTTCATTATCCCGTTAGTGGTTCCAAAAGCGATTTCATAATAAGGGCTATAAGAGTCCTTTACATAGAGGTCGACAATCCTTCCGGCGTGCTGAATGTAGGTTGTTAACCCGTCTTCTGTTACCCGCCATTCGTAGATTCTTTGCCCGGTTTTAGATTGTCCTGTCTGTTCATAAGAGGCGATCTTGAAACTCATGGCCAAGTAAGTGGCAAAGGCCGCAATGTCCGCGTCCCTAAGTTCAATCTCATGCTTGTTGTGTTCGGCTACTTTCACACACTCGACATCCCTTTTCTGGAGGGCCAGGGCGTATAATATCCACTCTTCGCGCGGTGCGCCATATAAGGGTTTCACCAACTGTGGCGGTCTGGCCTCGTTTGAGATAACGTGAATGTCCATAATCGGGAAGCCATCATCGATTAACCAATCGTACAATTCCTGGCCGGTGATTACCCGGTCGCCTTCGAGTTTTACTAATTTATAAGGTTTCATATTTTTAAATTTAAGGAGTTTTAACAAAAATATAACCGCCAAAAAACAAACCGGCGGCATCGGTTGCCCACGTTGGCGTAGTGGTTTTAATCTCGATGTAATCCCCGGCGCTGACTGCAATAGTTAGGGCTGCATTTGTCCATGATCTTATACTGGTTGCCGCGCCCACAGTCGCAATTGCATAATCAGTAGTATTATTAAGTCTAATGTTTACCGTCCAGACTTCATCTGTCCCGGTCGTAGTGGCTAAAGCGGTAATTTGCGCCCCTGTGATTACACCGGATTTAAAAATTTTAATCTGTCTTACCGCCGCTGAAGTTGAAGGCCCGGCATTCATGCCGCCGAAATAGTATGTAGTTGCATCGGTCGGGGTTGCCAAACCTGAAGCCATTACCGGAATCGTATAACCAATGTTCGGTGCAAGAGCTGTAACGTCTGCATAAGTGGCAATACCCACACCATCCGCCGCCGTTGTGTCCGCCCATTCGACTAATGATGCGGGTAGGTTATTGTATATCGTAAAATCAGCCGTGTCCCCGGTCGCCTTATTGATTGACACAATGTTATTGTCGTTCATGTTCAGCGTACTTATTGCAGTTGTTTGCAGATAAGTGGTTGCCGGAATCCGGCTCACATTGCCATTG
>Ga0172381_10000472_pt1 | contig 48272 bp, 44 predicted proteins | sample Leawel6488metaG_FD_119754 | JGI IMG/M metagenome (GOLD analysis project Ga0172381, IMG submission 119754) | Leachate microbial communities from a municipal landfill in Southern Ontario, Canada - Leachate well 64-88 metaG | ecosystem: Engineered > Solid waste > Landfill > Unclassified | place... | reverse complement strand
ATATCTCATTAAGATCTTTATTTACATTTTTTGCTTATTTAAGCAATCTTCTGTTTAGCTCGCCTATAAAATCCTGTAGTACTCTTTGTACTTGGTTATTACCTGATGCTAGATTACGCGCTGTCAGACCAGCGAAGCCTCTTTTATTAATATCAGCTCCTCTGTTAAGTAATAAGCGGATAATGTCTATATGCCCTTCACGTATGGCCTCCATAAGTGCTGTATCGTTATAACTACTATATTGGAAATTAATATCAGCTCCTTTGTCGAGTAATAAGTTGACAATATCTGTGTTTGTATCGTCTTCCAATACGGCCCATATAAGTGGTGTAGTACCACCGTAATCTGGAGCATTAACATAAGCTCCTTTCTCGAGTAATAAATTTATAATGTCTTGTCTTTTTCTCATTACAGCCATTATAAGTGCTGTATGGCCATATTTATTTTGAGCATTAATATCAGCTTTTCTATCGAGCATCAAGCGGACAATGGCCGTAGCGTCTCGCTTTATGGCTATCATAATCGCCGTCCAATTATCATTGTTTTGAACATTAATATTAGCTCTCTTGTCAAGTAACAAGCGGACGATTTCTATATGGCCTTCATTTGTAGCCTTCATAAGCGCTGTATAGCCATATCTATCTTGAGCATTAATATTAGCTCTTTTGTCGAGTAATAAGTTGATAATATCTGTGTCTGTATCGTCTCCCAATGCGGCCCATATAAGCGGTGTAGTACCATCGTAATCTGGAGCATTAACATCAGCTCCTCTGTCAAGTAATAAGTTAATAATGTCTAGTCTCTTCGTCATTACGGCCTTCATAAGCGCTGTATAGCCATATCTATCTTGAGCATTAATATCAGCTTCTTTATCGAGTAACAAGCGGACAATCTCTATATGGCCTTTATTTGCAGCCCATATAAGCGGTGTAGTACCATCGTTATCTTGAGCATTAATATCAGCTTCTTTATCGAGTAACAAGCGGACAATCTCTATATGGCCTTCATTTGCAGCCCATATAAGTTTTGCATTATCATGTTTATTAATAGCAGGAGAATCTCCAAATACAGAAGAAACATCTGAAGAAGCAACATCAGCACAATATGCAGCGAAACTCATTTTTACGAAAAACAAGAGTCCAAAAATAACAGAGATATACATTGTTGTTTTCATGAAAAACTCCATATTCTAGATACAAATATCACTATATGTAATTATACAAAATGTAATTATACAAAAGTATTAATTGTTGCAACAAGGCAGTCATTTTTTAAGTGAAGGCAAAATAACTTTTAGGTTAAGTGAAATAGTGTGTGGGCATTGTGAGTTGTTTTTTCTTCGACTTCTTTAAATGATAGATTGAGAAAATTGGCTAGGTAGTGAGCAATGAGGGTAATGTTTTGGGGATGATTAACGGTACCCCGTAATCCCTGTGGTGGTAAGTAAGGGGCATCGGTTTCAAGAACAATGTGATCAAGTCCTATCTCCTTAATGACCGTTCGCAAAGCATCATTTTTTGGGTACGTTACGGTGCCGCCAATGCCGAGAAAAAAACCTCTTTCAATAACATCGTGTGCAAATAGTACTCCTTCTGAAAAACAGTGGAAAACTGCGCGAGCTGTATTACTGGTATATTCTTCCATTATTCGTAATGCTCTATCTTGTGCATTACGTGAGTGAATAACAAGGGCAAGATTTTCTTCGAGAGCAAGTTCTATCTGCGCTTTGAATCCGTCTTCTTGGAGGATGTGATTATAGTTAGGGGAGTGAAAATCAAGCCCACATTCTCCGATTGCAACAATTTTGTTTCGTTGCTCATAGTGATTGATAAGCTTTTTCAACTCCTGAATATCAGTGCGATATGTGCTGCTGATCTCTGTTGGGAACAGTCCAACTGCAGCGTATACTTCGGGTAATAGGTGGGCAAGATTCAAGATGTTGCGATTTTCAGCCATAGTGGTACCAATGTCAATAACAAGCGGAACACCGGCCTTTTTTGCATCAACCAGTATATTCTTGACAATCTGAAAATCTGTTTTGTTATTAGCTTCAATATTAGCTCTTTGAGCGGTCATTGTAAGATGACAATGTGTATCAATTAGCATAGGCTCCCTGCTTTATTTGACAAAGTATTTGTGAGCATTACTCTAACATAGAAATTGCTTGAGTTAAAAGCATTTTTTACACAAAAGCAGTGTATAAAACACCATCATTAATCTCATGTGAAGGAGATCGATTCATGAACAAGACACAGTTGATTCATTCTCTGAGCGAAGAGACAACGTTTAGCAAAAAAGATGTAACACGTATTCTTGAAGCATTTGCACGTGTTATTGAACGTACATTGAAAAAAGGCGAAAAGCTTCAATGGTCTGGATTTGGTACGTTTGCCATTTCCCGTCGTCCTGCACGCAAGGGCATCAATCCTGCAACAAAAGAACGCATTGATTTGCCTGCAACAATTGTTCCTAAATTCAAGCCTGGTAAAAATCTTAAGGAAGTTGTGCGTTCTGCGCTGTAAAACAACTTGGCCTTGAAAAACTTTTACCCAAAAAGCCGCGAAAGCGGCTTTTTTTATTTCTTATTTTGAGTATCTTTTTACTGTTAGCATTCCTCTTTTCCTGATTTTCCTGGAGTCCATCATGATTGATCTTGCCCTTTTACGTGATGAAACGGAGCGCGTTGTTGCCCTTATTAAAAAGAAGGATCCCTCCTTTGATACAGCGACTCTTGTATCCCTTGATGGGCAGGTACGAAAAATAAAGGCAGAAGTTGAAGCAGTGCGCAGTAAAAAAAATGAGCTGGCAAAGCAGGGACAGTATGGTGTTACTCCTGAGCTTCGCATGCAATCAAAAGAATTATCTGAACTTTTAGAACATAAGGAACAGGAATTGCAGGAGGTCAGTGGAAAATTCCGTGAACTGTATCTGTACTGCCCGAATCTTCTTTTAGATGATGTTCCAGCGGGTAATAAGGAACAAAATCAGGTAGTAAAAACATGGGGAACGAAACCTGCGTTTCTTTTTCCTTCTAAAAATCATGTAGAACTTGGTGCGCATAATAAATGGTTTGATTTTGAAGCAGCTGCACGTATGACGGGTACAAATTTTGCCCTTTATACGGGGCAAGCAGTTCATGTTGTCTATGCTCTTATGATGTATATGTGGCAGCATGCGGTAAAAAACGGTTATACTCCTTTTTTACCGCCCTATCTTGTAACTGAAAAATCTCTTGAATGTGCGAGCAACTTCCCTCGTTTTAAGGATCAGGTGTATGAGCTTCCCGCTGATCGTTTGTATTTGACTCCTACGGCGGAAGTTAATTTAACAAATTATTATCGTGAGCATACGTTTTCTGTTGAAGAACTTCCTGTTCGTATGACAGCATGGACGAGCTGTTTCCGTCGTGAAGCAGGAACGTATGGTGCTCATGAACGCGGGTTAATTCGTATTCACCAGTTTGAAAAGGTTGAGCTGTATACTATTTGTGAACCTGAACGTGCAGTTGCTGAGCAAGAACGGATGCTTGCATGCGCTGAAGATATTTTACAAAAATTAGGACTTCATTATCAGGTAAGTCTTCTTGCTGCCCAAGATTGTTCATTTGCATCAGGTAAAACATATGATATTGAAGTATGGATGCCGGGACAGGGAACTTACAAAGAAGTTTCATCATGTAGCAACTGTACTGATTTTCAGGCGCGTCGCTCCGATATACGCTATCGGGTAAAACCGGGAGCAAAAACGCAGCTTGCATATACGCTTAACTCGTCTGCTTTGGCATTGCCACGGTTGATGGTTGCATTGATGGAAACGTATCAACAGCCTGACGGATCGATCAAGCTTCCTGATGTTCTCAAAAATATATCGTGTGGTATATAAATTTTCTCATTTCCTATGACTAACGTTACAGAGCTTTATTCTTTTGTGCATCAACTTGAGCTAGTAACAAAACGGCTTCTTGCCGGACCGCTTGTCGGAGATTATCGTACTCGGCTCAAAGGTGCTGGTTTTGAATTTGAACAGTTGCGAGATTATCAGGTTGGGGATGATATTCGTTTTATTGACTGGAAGAGTACTGCACGCACTCAAAAAATGTTGGTGCGACAGTATAGTGAGGATCGTAATAGAACGGTTATGGTGATGCTCGATATTTCAGCATCAACTATTTATGGTTCGTCTCGTGAAACGAAATATTCTATGATGGTGCAGGTGGCATCGGTACTTGCGCTTGTTGCCTTATATCAGAAAGATGCAGTTGGTCTTATTCTGTTTTCTGATGACAGTGAGTTATTTGTACCGGCTCGTGCCTCTCGCGAGCATATTATGAAGATTATTAATCACATCTTGACCCATACAGCACGGGAAAAGAAAACATCTCTTGCTCATGCGTGTACACGACTCATGCAGCATCAAAAAAAAGGGGCTTTGATTTGTATCGTGTCAGATTTTCTTGATGATATTTCAGAAGTTACTCTGGCCGCGCTTACCTGTAAGCATGAGGTTATTGCTTTCCGCTGTCTTGATAGTCTAGAGAAGGGTTTTCCTGCGGTAGGGCTTTTACAGGTAGAAGATAGGGAGACGGGAGAGTTATGTGAACTTGCTCTTCATAATCCGGCAGATCAGCTTGATGAGTGGTATCGTGATCAGGATGTTCTTTTTAAAAAAGCAGGGATTGATTGTTGCTCTTTGGTAGTGGGGTCCTCTTTTTTGACTGATCTTGTGTGCTTTTTAAAGCGACGGGGATAAGTATGAGCGGTGGTGTACTGTCTGGACATGAAATTCCCCTTAACGAAGTGTATGGTCTTTGGTCAGTGACCTGGTGGGAAACGCCATGGGCGCTGCTTTTTTTTATAGTTTTACTAGTAATTATTGGTATAGGGATTTATTTTCTTTATAGGTGGTACGTATCAGCTTATTCTCGTTCAGTGCGTTTGTTGAAAAAAGTAGCAACATATGACATGCTTACGGATCTTTTGAAAAACTATCTACAGCAGCGTGAACAGGAATGTGGTTTGAGAAGTAACGAACATGAAAAAATAACTGCTCAAACTGATCAGGAGTTGATAAAATATCTAAAAAAGCGATGGGGTTTAGAAGATAAATTTGTCGATTCGTTAGTTCTGATCATTGATCATGCACAAACGGTTAAGTTTGAACAAGCACGTCGATCGACGACTTCTTTAGCACGCGATAAACAGCAGGTATATCTTATTCTTAAAAAAATGCACGATCTTATTAAATGATGAGCATATATGTGTTATGCTGTATCTTTGATGGGGGATTATATACTACCGGAGTTTTTCATTGTCTACAGGAAGTTTAGCGGGTGTACGTTCGCTCTACATACATTGGCCTTTTTGTTTGTATCGTTGCCATTTCTGTCCATTTACGGCACTTGCCGAGCATAGCGAATATCAGGAAAAATATTACCAGGCTCTGAAAAAAGAAATTTTGATATACGCTCAACAAATTGATAAGACTACGCTGATTGAGACGATGTTTATTGGTGGTGGAACGCCCAGTATTTGTCCAGATGCTTTGCTACTTGACATGTCTGTTACACTATATGAGATGTTTAATTTTTCTAGTACCTGTGAAACAACGATCGAAATTAATCCAGGATCTGTTACAGCTGATAAGTTGGTTTTGTATAAGACTATGGGGATTAATCGTGTGTCTTTTGGTGTACAGAGCTTGAATGAAACGGCGTTACAAGCCCTTAATCGCAAACAGTACACGCGTGATGTATACAGTGCATTACGAGACGCTACGGCTGTCTTTGAAAATATATCGATCGATTTGATGTTGGGTATTCCAGGAGTTTCTCCTGAAGAGTGGAAAAAGGAAATTCAAGAAATAGTTACGTGGCCGATACAGCATGTTTCGGTTTATTTTTTTACTATCCATGAAGATACGCCGTTTTATTTTAAGGCATTATGCGCAGAGAGCGGGATTATGCCTGATGATGAGATAACAGAGGCATACAAGTGGACGATATATGAGCTGGAAAAACATGGTTTTTATCAATATGAAATTTCTAATTTTGCGCGTTCTGGCTATGAGTCGCGGCATAATCGTGCTTATTGGCAGCGAGTTCCGTATCGAGGATTTGGCTTGGGGGCGTGTTCGTTTGATGGGCAGTCGCGCGTTCAAAATGAGCAGCGTTTGATGTCCTATATAGAGAGTCTTGAAGCGAACGTCATGCCAGAGGCGTATAGAGAGTGTTTAACAGAACAGCAGGTCTGGTTGGAAATGGTTATGTTGGGATTACGACAACGTAAGGGAGTAGCTTTAAAAGAGATAGTACAATCGTTTACTGACGTTCGAAAGAAGCGATTTATGGAACTGGTTGATCTTCTTGTTAATGAAGGAATGGTGGAGGTGCGGGACTCTGTTCTGTCTATTACTGTTCAAGGATTACCAGTTGCTCAAGAAATTATGACAAAACTTACAAGCATATAACTAGAGGGATAACGTTATGGCTAAGCATGTTGGTGTAAAATTACCTGAAGATTTGATACATACGCTTAAGCAAGGGAAAACGGTTGCGGTATTGGCAACGTTTTCGGAAAAGGGACTTCCACATACGACTCCTATGCAGTGTCTTTACCCAAAAGGCGTTGAGAGCATTTTAATGTCGATTCATAAGGAACATACGGGCTACCACAATATGGTGTGGCAAAAGAAGGTCATGATTTGTTTCCTTGATGAAAATAACACGGCTTACAGCGTTCTTGGAAGAGCGGGTGTTGTTCGTGCTCCTTCAATGGTCCATCCTTTAATGAATATTGTTCGTGTTGATATTATTGATATTAAAAGTGATCGTTCAGTGTTAACACGTGTTGATGCTGGAGTGCGTTGGAGTTATGCCTCTGACGAGGCTCAGGAACTTTCTCTTGCGTTGATGAATGAACTTAAGGAATTATCTCGAACTCTTTAAAAAAAAAGAAAGAGCTGTTGTATGAATACGTACAAAGTAACTTCCCTTTTATGTTGCATAATACTGTGTTGTACTGCTGCGCTACGTGCTCAAAACGAAGAAGAGCCTGCACCCCAAGAAGATCAAACTTTTCAAGAACAGCAGGGTTCTGTTGGTTTTGAACAACCATCTCTTGATCAGGGAGTTCCCCCATCTACTCAACAGATGGAACAGCCGATGAGTGTATCTAGTGAACGTGAATCATTGCCAACTTCTACCCAACAAGTGGTTGCTCCTGTAGAGGAACCGTATGTCGAAACGCCGGCACCTATGGCTTCTCCTGAGCCTACAGAATTTACGATAGAGAATGAAGCTCTTTATTCTGTGGCAACGGATGCAGCAGATGAAGCACACCGTGGTAACTGGTTTAAAAAATTAAAATTGTGGGAAAAATCTCGTCCAGCATATGAAATCATCAGGAAACGCACACAGGACGTGAAGCGCCTTGAGAAAGAGCTGTTGGATAAGATAGGGGTGTTGGAAATCAAGGTGGGAGAATTCTATAAACAGTTAGGATCTGATGAGACGTTCATGCGTACTGTTCTTGCTCGCGAGTTGGAACGGTTACGTAGAAAACAAGTTGGCTCTGATTTTACTCAAGTCGATGCGGCTCTTATTTCATCTCTTGAACGCATAGAAGGACATGTTCATTCTTGTGATGATTTACGTGCCAATATGTCAAAAGTTGGCGATATCATTAAGAAAGAAGTGGAGCAGTGTGAAGAGTACGAAGAACGTGCTCTTAATAGTTTTGAACGCATTGAAAATATTCTTGATGATCAAAAAGCTAAACAACTCTATGACGTTATTGAAAATGCGGGCGAAAATAGTGAACTTATTGAAAATTATATAAAAAATCAGTTGAATACCTTTATTGATCAAGGTTTGGTTAAAGTTGATGAGGCGCTTGCCGATGTTCCTACTCTGGTCCAAAGAATAGAAGCGTGTAGAGTTTACGTGCGGCAGGTGTCTGCTCAAGAAATGCATGAACAACAGAAAGCTCGTGCTGCTTCAGGACAAACCGAAAAAACGAGCTGGTGGCATCGAATAATTCAGGCGATTAAAAATTTCTTTTCATCTCTTTATCAGTCAATTTTTGGTTCAAATAAGATAGTTGTTCCTTCTCGCGTATATACGCATGTGCCTTCTGTTGCACGTATACCTGAGCAGGGTGTAGTACCGGTTTCTGTGCCTGAGGTGAAAGTACCGGTACAAGAACAGCAGATTATCAATGCTTCTGGCGAGCAAAAACCAACAGAATAACATTGATTGGTTGTGCGTATTGTGGTACATTACCTGACATAACGTCTGAAATGTTGCGGAAGTGGTGAAACTGGTAGACACGCAGCCTTGAGGTGGCTGTGGGAGAAATCCCGTGGGGGTTCAAGTCCTCTCTTCCGCACCAAAAAATCTCGTCTAGCAGGAGGCAGTAGAAGCTCCTGCGAAAAAAAATGAAAAAGAAGGAAAAACAATGATGCTCTTATCTCGTCCATCGCTCTCTATCCAACTTCTCCTCTGGCTTTCGGTAACGGTTGCAGGGGTTTATCTTGGTCTTAATCTAAAAAAATATATTAACTATGGAATTGACTTAGTTGGGGGTACGTATCTTACCCTTGATGTTCAGCTTGAAAAAGCTGTCGAGAATGAGTTAGTTGTGTATATGCAGGAAGTAAGAAATCGTCTTAAAAAAGAAAACAAAGAACTCCCTGGTGAACCCTTTGTTAAGGGCGAACAGGGCATTTTAACATTCTCTTCTGAAGCTGCTGCAACTGTTGCTTTACAAGCGATTGGCGAAAGCAAAGAATTGGGTATTAGAAGTTCCCAAGAAGGTGCAGCTCTTAAGTTTGAATTTATGCCATCGATTCTTATTCGTATTAAAAAAGAAGCTATTGAATCAAATATTGCTACCTTGCACTCTCGTTTGGATCCATTTGGTGCAGGGGAAATTGCTATTGTTCCCCAAGGTGAACGACGCATTATTGTTGAACTTCCTAATGTTGATGATCCTATCAAGGCAAAAGCTCGTATAGGTAAATCTGCTTTACTAGAAATTAAGCCGGTTATTGCTGAAGGGCGCTCTGAACAAGATATTACTGAACAACAGGGTGGTTCGTTGCCAGAAGGTACTATTGTTGTAAAGGATCGTCCAAGTATGTCTGGTGCACCTGTGTACTATCTTGTTCCACAGTATGCTGAGTTGACGGGGAACCAGTTAAAGCAAAGTAATTATAGAATGAATTCAGGTGACATTTTAACGCGAAGCACTCCTCATTTGGTGTGTCTTGAATTTAAGCCTGAGGGTGCAGCAAAATTTGGCGAATTAACGCGTCAGTATGTAGGCGGTAAACTTGCTCTTATTTTAGATGGTGAGGTTCTCTCTGCCCCCTCCGTTCATGAAGAAATCCCTTCAGGAAGTGCACAAATCTCAGGAAATTTCACCCAAGAATCAGCTAAAGAAATGGTTAACATGTTGCGTTCAGGCGCTTTTGTTGCCCCAGTTAAGGTTATTGAAGAAAGACATATTGGGCCTTCTTTGGGCCAAGAATCGATTCATCGGGGCTTGGTTTCTTGTGGTATTGGTCTGCTCTTACTCCTCTTGTTTAGTTTATTTGTGTACAAGGTTGCAGGGTTGTTTGCCTTTATTGTTCTTTTGTACAATTTAGTACTTATTCTTTTTGGTCTTGCTTTAGTGCCTCATGCTACGTTAACGCTTCCTGGTATTGCTGGCATGGTGTTGACGGTAGGTATGGCTATTGATGCATCAATTTTGATTTATGAACGTATTAAAGAAGAGCTTGCTCATGGCAATTCTCTTAAACAAGCTATCAAGAGTGGTTTTTCTGGTGCGACGGTTGTTATTTTAGATGCTAACATTACGACGTTCATCGTTGGATTTGTGCTCTACAAATTTGGCTCACCAGCTATTCAAGGTTTTGCCCTTACCCTGATGATTGGTATTGTCTCAACGTTGATTACCGGGTTGATTTTATTAAAGGCTATATTTGCCTTTGTTACCGATGTTTTTGGTATTCAACGCTTGAGAATTTAGGTATACTATTTAACTGAAATCACCGTGTGGCGACGTAGCTCAGTTGGTTAGAGCGGCGGAATCATAATCCGTAGGTCCGGGGTTCGAATCCCTGCGTCGCCACCATGTTTTTTTCTCATTACCCACTGCTTGGTTAGATAGGTTTATGGTTACCCGTCTTAATATTCCTACTTTTTTAACAATTATTCGTCTTGTTTCTTCCTTATTAATTCTTCCATTCTTGTTGGTGTATCTTCTTCCGCTCCCTTATGTGGCGCCGAAGATTATACTGGCATTGTTTTTTGCATTCGTTAGTTTAACTGACTTTTTTGATGGCTATCTGGCGCGTCGGTTTGGACAAGAGACATTGTTAGGACGGTTATTAGATCCTATTGCAGATAAGTTTCTTTTGTATGCAACACTTACGGCGCTTGTGTATCTTCAACGTGTCTATTTCTACTGGGCCGTACTCTTTATTGGGCGAGAATTTTTGGTTACGTCCTTACGGGAAATAGCGCTTAGTTTTAATTTTTCCTTACGAGTTATTCGTACGGCAAAACTAAAAACTATTTTACAGATGACGTACTGTACCTGGGTAATCCTTTTCTTTGACCGCTCTTCGACGCAGCTGGCCATTTATTGCGGGGAGTATATCTTATTGGTGGCGGCGCTTTCCTTGTCGCTGTGGTCATTAGGAGAGTATATGGTAACAGTTTTACGTTGTGTGAAGGGAGCTAATGAAATTTCATGAACTTGCCCAAGCTTTTGATGCTCTAGAAAAAGAACCATCCCGCCTTGGTATGACAAGGCTTCTTGCAAATCTCTTTAAGAAAGCGACTCCTCAAGAGGCGCAGATTATTTCCTATTTTTCTCTCGGTATTTTGCAGGCTCCTTATCAGGGGTATCAGTTGCAGTATGGGGAAAAGAGCAGCATTAAGTTACTTGCCCGTATTTTGGCTGAAGATGAACATACCGTAACACAGCGCCAAAAGAAGGTAGGTGATATGGGGCTTTTGATTCAGCAATCTGCCTGGCCTTTCACGGATCATGATCTTTCGGTGGAAGAGGTGTATAACCTCCTCTGTACGTTTGAAGGAATTTCTGGTACTGGTTCTCAGGAAGAAAAAACGTCCTATCTTTTCTTATTTTTTTCAAAAATGGATGTCTTATCGGCATCCTTTGTGTTTCGTTTATTATCAGGGAGCATGCGCCTAGGTTTTTCTGATATGACCGTTGTTGATGCTTTGTCATGGATGGTGTCAGGAGACAAGTCTTCCCGTGGGGTGATAGAGGAAGCCTATAATCTGTGTGCAGATATTGGACTTATTGCTCAAAGAATTAAGGATGGTGGTCTTGAGTCGTTGAAGAAGATGGAGCCAATCCTTGGTATTCCTATCAGACCGGCGGCTGCTGAACGTATGGAAAGTGCAGCAGCTATTGTAAAGAGGCTTGGGGATTGTGTTGCTCAGCCTAAGATTGATGGGTTTCGCGTACAAATTCATATTGATAAGAAGAATGATAAGACGTGGTTCTTCTCCCGTAATCTTCTGGATATGTCAGCTATGTTTCCTGATATAAAAAAAGAAGTCCTTAAAAGTTCCTGTGATTCTTGTATTGTTGAGGGTGAGGCTGTTTTATACGATGAAAAAAAGGAAAAATTTCTTCCCTTTCAAGAAACAGTTAAGCGTAAACGTAAACATGGTGTTGAGCAGATGGCAACTGATTTGCCATTGAGATTATATTTGTTTGATATTTTGTATTGTGATGGTGAATCTCTCTTAGGTAAAACTCATGAAGAACGGCGTTCAACATTGCTGAGCTTGTTTGGAAAAAGTGGCAGTGTTCGTGCCATTGAGGAACAAAAAATCACGACAGCTCATGAGCTTGAAGAATATTTTAAGGAGCAGATTAAGGCAGGGCTTGAAGGAGTCGTAGTAAAACGTCCTGATTCAACGTATCAGGCGGGACGGAGAAATTTTAATTGGATCAAATTGAAACGACATGAAGAAAAGGGTGCCGGTCTTAATGATACGATTGATGCAGTAGTGCTTGGATATTACAAGGGTAAAGGCAAGCGAGCAAAATTTGGCATAGGTGCCTTTCTTGTTGGTTTGTATCATCGTGAAAAGGATCAGTTTGAAACGGTTGCCAAAGTTGGTACGGGACTCAGTGATGAACAATGGCTCGAGCTTAAGAAAAAATGTGATGCGCATGAGCGTCATGAAAAACCAGTTAATGTATCCTGTGCTCCTGAATTAGAACCAGATGTCTGGGTTTATCCTGAAATTACGGTGATTATTCGTGCCGATGAAATTACTCTATCCCCGTCGCACACGGCGGGTGGAATGGCGCTGAGGTTCCCTCGCTTTATTGACTACTGTGTTGATAAAACACCGACACAGGTAACGTCGGTGCATGAACTTAAGCGCTTATACGATATTCAGCATTAGTTGTGCTATTTCTTAATCACAGGCTGTTTTTTGGGGAGGTAATAAACTTACCCTCTTTAAAAACACAGATTTTCTGTTTCAATTTCGACAGAGCAACTTTTTTAAGAGCGTCTAAGGAGTTGATTGACGCTTGTGATTTCTTCGTGATAGCCTGCAATTACAGAAAAACAACCATGTCTTCTAGATAGAATATCTAGGTAGATTTACTTAAAAAAAGGAATCTTTATGAAAAGTCTTCTCATTCTTGGTCTTGATCCATTTAATTTTTTTCTTATAGGAACCTTCCTTATTTTAAGTATTGTTTTTTGGTTTACTCGCTTTGGGCGTTCAAGCACCTGGCTTCAGTATATTGGCATGATTTCGGGGCTTGGTGTCTCGGTCTTTGTACTTCAGTTTGTTATTCAAAACCAGCGTCAACATGAACAAACAAGAAAAGATCGTGCTTTGAGCTTTACGATTATGACAGAGCGGTATGTGATTAATCTTGAAAAATGGTTTGCTGAACAGTATCCCTATACTACGCGTTTATACAAAGAGCTCTATCCAGGCCATCCAGGTCTTGCCAAGGTAGAAGTTCCTGCCGGGATTGATGTAACTAAACAAGCAGAGATCGAAGCTCATATCTGCGGCATTCTTATTCAAGCAGTTGAGGATGTGTATTGGGTAGAACAGTTAGAAAAGAATTATATAGATCCAGATCTTGCTGGTTGGATGGTTACTTTTAAACGTTGGTTTTCATCAGCTATTTTGCGTGGACAATGGGCTTACTTAAAAGATAATTATGGTACTGTGTTTCAGCGTTTTGTTGATACTAAGCTTATTAATCCAGAAAAAATGATTAAAAAATAAAATTCTTTATTTGTGTAGAGAAAAACTTTGCGTATTTAAAGGCTTATACGTTTTTTTAAAAATAACTTATGTTAGTGCTTGCTTTTTAAAAAACAGATATGCTACCGTCTTGCTTGAAGCAGGAAACATCGCTCAATACTCAAAAAGGAGTGCAGCAATGGACGGGAAAAAGATATATATTTTGGATACCAACGTCTTAATCCATGATCCGCAATCATTATTCAGTTTTGACAAGGAGTTGATAGGGATTCCGATTTTTGTTTTGGAGGAATTGGATCACTTTAAAGGTGAAAATACCCAGAGAGGGTTTAGTAGTCGTGAGGTGATTCGTAATCTTGATATTCTTCGTGGACGTGGATCATTGGGAGAGGGTGTTCCCTTAGACAATGGAGGACGATTACAGGTTCTCTTTGTTCCTATTGATCAGGATTGTAATCTTCCGTTAGGAGATGATGTTCTTGATAATAAAATAATTCATTTGGCTTATTGCCTTAAGAAAACAGGCTATGATGTTGAGTTTATATCGAAGGATCTTAATGCTCGCGTCAAAGCTGATGTCCTGGGTATTAAGGCAGTGGACTATCAAAAAGATACAGTGTCCAAAGATAAGATTTATACCGGTTGGCTTACCTTGCAGGTGCCGTCAATCCAACTTAAAAAAGAGTTTCCTGATGAATTGAGAGATCTGTCTCAGCAGTATGATTTTACGTTGAATGAATTTATTTTGGTTGAAAGCCGCCACAATCCCTACAACTATAATATATTCCGTTATCTGGGGGGAAATCAGTTTAAAGCGGTACGCTCGCCACAGTTACGCTGGCCGCTTGAATCGCGAAATCCTCAGCAGCTTATGGCTCTTGATCTTCTTCTTGATCCAACAATACAACTTGTTAATCTGATTGGCCCTGCTGGCACTGGGAAGACGTTCTTAGCGCTTCTTGCCGGGTTACATGCCATGTTAATTGAGCATACGTATGCAAAAATGCTTGTTACTCGACCTGTTATTCCTCTTGGTCCTGATATTGGGTACTTGCCGGGTGATATGCGCGAAAAACTTCACAGCTGGATGCAGCCTATTTACGATAATATGGACTTTATTTCTCATTCTACTCAATCATCAACACCAGTTGTTGTTTATGATGATGAAGACAGTTACAAGGGTAAGAAATCAAAGAGACCACAACGGGATAAACTTATTCCAGGACTCGATGATCTCATTAAAGAAGGAAAAATGAGTCTTGAAGCTATTACCTATATGCGTGGGCGGTCGATTCCGTATCAGTATATTTTGATTGATGAAGTACAGAATCTTACTCCACATGAAGTAAAAACATTAATCAGTCGTGTTGGCGAAGGTAGTAAGATTGTTCTAGCCGGTGATCCACATCAGATAGATTCGCCGTACCTTGATTTTAGTAGTAATGGTCTTGTTGCATCGAGTGGTAAGTTCAAAGGCCAAGCACTTGCGGGTACCGTATTCCTAGAATCAAGCGAACGAAGTGAACTGAGTAAGCTTGCGGGACAATTGCTGTAAGAGAAACGGCGAAAATAATCTCTGTTTTTTGTTAGTCCAAGGGAGGTGTTAGATGATCTGGTCGAAATGATTCAAGACACGTTAAATAATAGGCCGCGAAAGTGTCTTGGGTTCAAAACACCAGCGGAGGCTTTTAATGAACAGTAGATTTGAATTATTTTTAAAAAAAGGAAATTTTTATGTACGAAAAATTATTAACTCTTATGCTCGGGATGGTTTTATTTTTTACTACAACCAATCGTGCCATGAATCATGCCGATAATGGAGCGGCAGGGGTAGGGGTGGGTGCTGGCTGTGCTGGTGGAGCTGGAGAAGGGCTAACTCCCGGTCTTCCTGTAGCTAAAGAAAAAGGCGAAGCAGTGGCTGGTACTCCACAGGATCGTTTAGTTAACGCCATATTGAGCAGCAACCTAAAAGGTGTTAAACAAGCTATAAAAGACAAAGCTTCAGTAAATTTTCCAACTGAAGATGGCTTTACTCCACTTATAAAAGCAGTTAATAGGGAGCCACAAGGAGGTGCAGTAAAAGGAGATGCAGTAAAAATAGTTGCTTTTCTTATGGAAAAAAATGCTGATATTAACGCGGCAGCCCCTCTAGGACATATCACCGCTCTCATGGTGGCAGCAAGATTAGGCTATATACCATATGTACAAGAACTTCTTAAAAGTAAAAAACTAGACACCGATAAACGAAGTCAAAAAGGAATGACGGCGCTTATGTTTGCAGCAGACAAGGAGCATGTTGAAGTAGTTAAACTGCTGGTTAAAAAAGGCGCACATATTACGTTGCGCGACAACGAAGGAAAAACTGCACGTGATTATGCACAGAACGAGGAAATAAAAAAATACCTTGAACAAGCACTTGATGAGCAAAATATCAAGAAACAAGGGATATGGGCACGTCTTACAGGAACCGCTTCTAAAAATGTACTAGACGCTAAACCAGAGGCTGCAGTTTTTGTATGGGCACGAGACAAGGCAAGTCCTAAGAACAATAATGATACACTCAGAAGTCTCAGAGATTTATTGCTCGATCGTTATGCAACACCAGAAAAAAGGATTGAGGCTATAAATTTCCCCGGACCTTATGGCTATACTGCTTTACATTACGCTGTGGTTAATGGTGATGTGCTTTTAGCAGAACTTCTTCTTGATAACGGCGCTCTTCCTCTTATACGCGATGCCAATGGACAAACTCCATTGTATCAAGTGCTCTATCATGCAACTGCAACTAATGAAGCAACAACAAAAACTTTGTTAAACCTTTTCAGAAAAGCATTGAAAGGACGTTTTGAGGAAGCGCTTAAAAACGCCTATGCCCTTTTACCAAAGAGCAAGCAAGAGAGTATCCTTCAGAATCTACCCGATCGTGAAGCACGTTTACTTAGGCCCTTTACAAAAACTGCAGTTTTTGTGTGGGCACGAGATAACAGTGGCAAACCACGAGAAAGAGCTATTAATTTATCTGAACTGCAGAAGAGTATTACAAAATACCAGGGTAACAAAGTAGAGCTTATTAATTTTCAGGGACCTTATGGCTATACTGCTTTACATTATGCCGTGGTTAATGGTGATATGCCTTTAGTACAACTTCTTCTGAATAATGGCGCTTCCCCTCTTATACGCGATGCTAATGGACAAACCACCTTGTATCAAGTGCTCTATCATGCAACTGCAACTAATGAAGTAATAACAGAAACTTTGTTAAACCTTTTCAGAAAAGCATTGAAAGGACGTTTTGAGGAAGCGCTTAAAAACGCCTATGCCCTTTTACCAAAGAGCAAGCAAAAGGGTACCCTAAGAGAAAAATTAGATGCAGCGGTACGCAAGTCTCGAGAAGAAGAACGGTCGCTTGAAATAGCCAATGAAAATCGCGAAGCACGGGCTGCCTCAGACAAAATGAAATCTAACTGAAATGAAATCTGACGCAGTTGAAAAACGAGGAAAGAGAGCAGCAGATGACGAGTTAAAGTTAGGCTTTGTTTAGAGTTGGGAAAAGGGCCATTGTTCTAAATACGGAAGTTCAATGGAAGAGTGTGTCAGAAAAATGATTAATGGGCGCTAATTATTTTTTTGCAGTATATACATATAAGGGGAGCAACACGCTCCCCTCCCTTTTTGCATGCGAATTTGTTCTCTAAAAGCATCTCTTTTTCAAAAACTCAACAGGACCTAGAGGAGCTACAATAAATTGTTGTAGATTGCTTCCTTTGTTTGGTATCATTAATACTGTTGGTTAATAGAAGAGTGTCAAAAACCATGCAATGGGGGTCTCGATGAAAAAGTTCTTATTAATGCCGCTCGTTATGGGAAGTGTCCTTGTTGCACAACAAGGAGGTTGCGTAGTTGATGATGTATCTGTATCTAAGAAAACGGAAGAGTTGCGTATTCGTTTACATGAAGAAGAGGTAGCACGTCTTGGTAAATTAGCGCGTGAATATAAATACAAGGAAATAGATGTATTTGATGCCGAGACGGTTACGTTGAAGGATCTTAGTGTGGTAATTAGTGAACTTAAACAGAAACGTCTCGTGCTAACAGGGGTACTCTTAACAGCTTATATGGGCGGATGTGTCGCTGAGCTATTTCTATTTCATAAAACTTTTTCTAAAACAAGATTTGTTATTAACGGAGTAGCTGTTGGGGTTATTGGTTATTTTGCGGTCAAAAAATGGATTAGCCTTTGGAAAAATAAGCGTACTGTAAGTTCTCTGGAGAATCTCAAGAAACGCATTAAAGGTTAAGCTTTTTACACTTTTATTTCGATTCCCATATCATGCTTTTGTAAAAATGAGAGTAGTTCTTGAGTAATACGTATTTTTTCTCTCGTCTTAAGTGCCAATTGTTTTCCTTGTTCATTAAAGCGTAATTCAAGTGGCGTTGATCCGGCAGTAAGTGCATTTTTTACGTTGGCAAGTATGTCTTCCTGAATATGTTGGGGCATAGTAATAATGAGTCGTTCACAAGCCCACTGCTCACACAAAAGATCCATAGGGATGCAGGACTGTGCTTTTAGTTTTGGTGCCGTTGAACTGGTATCTAAGTTTCCTTTAAAGAGAAAGACTTGATAACTAGAAAGCCAAGGTTCAATTTGATTGTATAGTTTTGGAAAAACAATAATTTCACCTTTTCCCGAGCCATCTTCAAGGGAAATAAAGGCCATTTTATCACCCTTTTTTGTGGTAATAACTTTGCTTGTGGTTAGGGTACCGCAACAGACAAGGGATGCTCCATCTATGTAATTTTTAAAGTCATGAAATTGCGTTGCTCGTAACCAGCCAAGTTGCTGTGCATAACGGTCAAGTGGCTGTGAACTCATATAGACGCCCAGAACTTCCTTTTCTTTTTCTAGTTTTACGCTATCGGGCCATTCAGCCTTTGGCTGATAAGAATAATGTTCCGGAGCTGATTCTTCTTGCGGCTTCGGTGAACCGAATAAACTTATTTGTCCTGTTTTGGCAGCCTGCTTTTTTTCAAGGGCAAGCTCAATAATGGTATGAAGCTCGTCATATTTTTGCGAACGGGATCCGGGTAGGGCATCAAATGCTCCCGCGCAGATAAGACTTTCAATGACACGCTTATTGGCCGTACGTAAATCGATACGGGTACAAAAATCTAAAAGATCAACAAAGAGGTTTTTTTTGCGCTGCACCAGAATATCTTCAAGTGCTGCTAGTCCAACGTTTTTTATTCCTTGGAGCCCGAAGAGTATCTTGTCTTGTGAGACGGTAAATAAAATATGAGAAGAATTGATATCAGGTGCCATAACCGTAATGCTCATCTCTTTTGCTTCCTGAATATAGAGCGCCATTTGTTCAGCATTTGATGATTCAAGAGAAATTAAACAGGCCATAAACTCTGCAGGAAAGTGTGCTTTTAAGTAGGCTGTCTGATAAGCAACAAGTGCATAAGCTGCTGAGTGGGATTTATTAAAGCCGTAGCCGGCAAAATAGGCCATAAGATCAAATAGTTCGCGTGCCTTTTTACCATCAAAATTTTTTGTAATTGCTCGTTCGACGAAAATTGCTCCTTGCTTTGCCATCTCGTCTGCTTTTTTCTTTCCCATGGCACGACGTAGAATATCAGCTTCACCTAAACTATAGCCACCAATGGTAGAGGCAATTTTCATGACCTGTTCTTGATAGACAATAACACCATATGTTTCTTGTAAAACTGGTGCAAGCTCAGGAAAGAGATAAGAAATTTTCTGACGTCCATGTTTTCGCTCAATAAAATCGTCTACCATGCCTGAACCAAGTGGACCTGGACGATAGAGAGCGTTAACGGCGATGATATCTTCAAAGACGGCAGGCTGTAGTCTTCTGAGAACGTCTTTAATACCATCAGATTCAAGCTGGAAGACCCCTGACGTATCACCACGTGATAAGAGTTCAAATGTCTTGAGGTCATCAATTGGGATCTCAATTATATTAATTTTTTTACCACTATTCTGTTCTATAAGATCAAGTGCCCGTTTGATAAGAGTAAGGTTTTTAAGGCCAAGAAAGTCCATCTTGAGAAAACCAAGAGCTTCAAGCTCAGTCATAGCATACTGAGTCACTAATTCATTGGTCTTGGGCGGTATATAGACTGGTAAAACGTCATTAATAGGTTGCGGTGAGATGACGATACCAGCCGCATGTTTTGATGCGTGGCGCGTGATTCCTTCAAGGCGATAGGCAATATCAAATAGTTTGGCAACCGCTTCATTATGGGCGATTAATTCTTTAAGCTTTGGCTCCTGCTCAACGGCTTCTTTTAGGGTAATTTTAAGCTGGTCAGGAATAAGGTCGGTAATAGCGTTTGAGTCTTCAAAGGGAAAGCCGAGGGCCCGGGCGACATCTTTGATGACCCCTTTGGCCATCATAGTACCGAAGGTAATGATTTGGCAGACTTTATCATGTCCGTACTTATCACGTACGTAATTAATAACTTTATCCCGTCCTTCGATACAAAAATCGATATCTATATCAGGCATCGAGATACGTTCAGGATTTAAAAAACGTTCAAACAGAAGGTTGTATTTTATGGGATCTATGTCGGTAATTTGTAATGCCCATGATACGAGAGAGCCGGCGCATGAACCTCGGCCAGGGCCTACAGGGATCTGATGATTTTTTGCCCACTGAATAAAATCGCTTACGACGAGAAAGTATCCCACAAATCCCATTTTAATGATGAGTTCTATTTCAAGAGTAAGACGTTCATCATACTGAGTACGAGATTCTTGGGGTATTCTTCCCTTGATAAAGAGGGTTTCAAGGCCTGTTTTACACAGTTCAGTAAAAAAACTTTCTTGCGTATGCTCTTTGGGAATCTCAAACTGAGGGAAGAAAAGCTTCCCTGTTTCAAAACTAAAATTACATGAATCTGCAATGACTCCCGCGTTCCAGATTGCTTCCTCATGCCCGGGAAAGCAGTCAAGCATTTCCTGTGTTGAGCGCATGTAGGCACGACAGTCTCCGAAGGTAAAACGATCAGGATCAGTTAATTTATGGTGTGTTTGAATAGAAAGCATAATTTCATGTGCTTCCCGATCATCTTGAGAAACATAATGGCAATCGGCTGCGGCAACACACTGGATGCCACGCCGTGCGCTTAGGTCAAAAATTTTTTCATTTAATATTTTTTGTTCAGGCTGGTCTGCTGGTTGTACTTCGAGATAGAACCGTTCTTCACCAAATGTTTTTAAAAACCAATCAATTCTTTTGTCTGCCTCTTCATACTGTTCTTGCATAAGCAGTGATGGTACGTGACCACCTAAACAAGCAGTGGTTACCAGGAGTCCTTCAGAGTGTTGTTCCAACATCTGATAATCAATACGTGGCTTAAAATAAAAACCCTGATTATAAGAATATGAAATTAGTTTGCAGAGATTTTTATAACCAACACTATTTTGTACGAGCAAGAGAAGATGGTAATACTTATCATCAGCCTTTTTAATACGAACATCATGGGTAAAATATGCTTCCATACCAAGTACAGGTTTAAGACCTGATTTCTTTGCTTGTTGAAAAAATTTTACGGCACCAAAAATATTCCCATGGTCACTGATAGCACACGCAGAAAAAGCATGTTCTTTCGAACGCGCAAGAAGCTTGTCAATGGTTATGGCACCATCAAGAAGAGAGAAATCGGTATGAAGGTGAAGATGGGTAAAATGCTTGTTCATGGTGTACTCAAGAAAGATTGAAAAAAGTATTTTAGAGTATACCCGATTTCACTCCACTATGAGAACTAAAAAATTGTTGTTTTAAGATTCTCTATACACGGGATGGATGGCACAAGCTCTTTTTTTGTGAATGTTTTGGTAGCGAGACCTAATAATATGAAAAACAAGAAATATCCTGCACTGTACATTTTTTGTACTCAAGATTAATTCTAGCAAAAAACCTCAAAAAACCCTTGTTCTTGTCTTGGTCAATTTACTAAGTGGCGAAAACGTCCTTGTCTAAACGATATTTTGGGCTTGTTCCCTGGTTTTTTCAAGCTCAACTTTAATGGTAATGGCGAGCGTGCTTATTTGGGTATCGGAGCATTTTGCAGTGATGGTGTTTGTTTCGCGGAAGAGTTCTTGGAGAATAAAGTCGATTCTTTTCCCCTTTTCGTTCGTTTCAGCTTCGAGTGTTTTAATGAGGGTGGCGATGTGATTTTTAAAGCGAACTATTTCTTCATGGATATCAATTTTATCAAGTTGGGCATACAGACTGGCTTGGGACTCGGTAGCTTCTGGAGTTCGTGCCACGCCGGTGGTTGTAGACAGTTGTTGATAAGCGTTTAGGACTTGATTTTTTTTCTCCTGCATGACGATTTCAGCCCGTTCCTCGAGATCTTTGAGGGCTGTTGTTATAAGGGCAATACGTTGGAATATATCGCGAGCAAGGTTTTCCCCTTCCGTACGGCGTACTTCTATGAGTTCGGAGATTAAACGGGTAATGGTAGCAAGAACTTTTTTATTGGTTTCTTCTTCAAGAGGACTTTCAACGGTATCAAAAATATTAGGAAGGATAATAATATCCCGTAGAGAGAGCTTTCCTTCGATGGAAAATTGATTTTGTATGGTTGCCAGAGCATCAAGGTAGCTTTGCACGGTAGCAAGAGATGGTTCTATGGTTGCAGTTAGGGCGTTTGGATTACTCAGATGAATTGAGCAGAGGATGGTTCCTCGGAAGAGACGTTCTTTACACAGGCGAATAATTTCAATTTCTAAAGGGGCAAGGGGATAGGGAAGTTTACAAGTAGTTTCAAAAAAACGGGAGTTGAGTGATTTGAGTGTTATTGAAAGATGGGTGTTCCCGCCCGTTTTTGCCGGAAGGGTTAGGGTGGTAGTACTAAATCCTGTCATGCTCAACGTCGTATTTTTTGTCATTAGAAACCTCGGTTTTTATTGTTTTTATGGGGTTAGGAGCGTATGCTGACCCAGAATTTTTGCTCTTACATAGGGTAAGCGTTGTGCCGGAATTTGTCGACCGCGAATCGTTTTTTCAAGATAGCCGCATCTTATTAAATAGGGCTCATACACATCCTCAATAGTGTCCTTGTCTTCAGCTAAAAGTGATGCAAGGGTTTCAAGGCCTACTGGCCCACCCTGAAATCGTTCAACGAGAACCCTTAGGAGAGCATGATCAAGGGTATGGAGTCCTTCAGCGTCAATGCCTAAGAAATTAAGAGCATCTTGTACGACGGTATCAGGGTCGTTGATAGTTTCCGCTGTCTGATTTTTTACCTGCATAAAATCACGTACGCGACGTACGATCTTTTTAGCTATGCGAGGAGTTCCTCGTGCCGCACGAGCAATAAGAAGAGCTGCCTTATCGCTAAAATCTATTGTTAAAAAATGGGCACTTTGCAATACAATTTTTTTTAAATCTTCCTCTGAATAAAAATCGAGTCGTTCAACAATGCCAAATCTACTTAATAGAGGTGCTGAGAGCATCCCTGTCTTGGTAGTGGCGCCGATGAGCGTGAATGGATTAATGGGTAGGCTTATAGCCTGTGCTCCAGCTCCCTGTCCAATGATGACGTCAATTTTAAACTGTTCCATGGCGCTGTAGAGAACTTCTTCAAGCTGCGTAGGTAATCGGTGAATTTCATCAATAAAAAGAATATCACGCGGAGCTAAGCCTGATAGAAGGGCAACGAGGTCGCCTGTACGTTCAAGCATAGGCCCACTACAAATCTTTATGGTGACGCCGAGTACTTGTGCCATGATAGTGGCGAGTGTTGTTTTACCGAGCCCTGGGGGGCCAAAAAAAAGAACGTGATCGAGTGGTTCCTGACGCATAAGCGTTGCGGTTGTATAAATGACTAGTTTTTTTTTAAGATCTGCCTGTCCCAAATATTCGTCAAAAGTATGGGGATGGAAATCGAACTGTTGTTCATCAGGACCAGCTTGGGCAAGCATTTGAAGCGGTTGAGAATTGTTTATGTTCATGATTGTATCCTTGTCACGCTGAGCAAAAATCTGCGTGTGGCAATACCATTAAACCATCCCATACTAGCAAAGGTGATCCAGGTATGGGTGATCCCGTAGCTCATAAAAGGGAGAGGGATACCAACGATAGGGAGTAATCCACATACCATACCCATATTAATGAGCGTTGAAATAATCATGTGAACAAGAAGACCGCAGGCTAGTAATTGAGCAAAAATATTATGGATGCTTATAATGACAAGATAACATCGTATAAAAAGAAGAAGGTAGAGAAGGATTAAAAAAACTGCTCCAAAAAAACCCCATTCTTCGCACCATACAGCAAAGATAAAATCGGTTCTACTTTCTGGTAGAAACATGAGCTTGTTTTGAGTACCATTTAAAAAACCTTTTCCTAAAAAACCGCCAGATCCAATCGCGATGCGTGACTGTTCTATTTGATAACGTTCTTTACGACTATCCCCTTCACCCAAATATACTTCTATGCGTTTACGTTGATAAGGTTTTAAGCCTTTCCAGAGGACAGGTGCAGCCAATGCACCAACGATAAATGCTGTAATAAAATATTTTCGTTCAAGTCCTGCAAACCATAACAGCAGAGCTCCTGCAAAAAAAATAAGAAGGGCAGTGCCAAGATCGGGTTGCTTCAAAATAAAGAGTATGCTGATACCTAAAATGGTAAGAACTGGGGTTAGTTCAGAGAGGGTGAAGGGAAAATTTTCTTTTTCGGTAAAAAGAAAATAACTAAAAAAAGAAGAAAAGAATAATTTTGCGAGTTCAGAAGGTTGGAACTTAATAAATCCTAGATTAATCCAGCGTTGTGCTCCCATACCAATGCTTCCTTTGATCGCGGTTAATACTAATAAAGCGAGTGTTACAAAATAGGCAAAATATCCAACTCTTTCCAAGGTGCGAAAATCGACTAAACAAAAAAAGAAGTAGATGGCAAGACCTGTTACCATGCCAAAGAGCTGTTTTTTAAAGAAAATAGAGTAAGGAATATCAGGTTTGTAGGTAGCGCTAAAAACGGTTAAAAGCCCCACTGTTGCAAGGGCGAGAATGAGCGTGAAACTAAACCAGTCAAAAGAGTAAAAATATCGCCGATCGATCATGATGAAAATGCGGATGTAAGAATCTTAAGAATACGCGATGTAGGCTACCAGTTTTGTACCTTTTAGCAATTACATGGGGTATCAGTAGCGAACATGATGGAGCGTTTATTTGGATCATTTCCTAGCATGTTGATACTGTTAACGATTTCTACCAGATTGCCTAAATGTATATTGGCTCCTTCAATGATGTTAGGAAATCTGCCCTTCCATATCGTTTTACTATTGGCGAGTGTTATACCGTGGTTTGTACAAAATAATGCTAAAAATAAAATAATTATGATTCAGATTAAGAGGACAGGTAGGTTGATGAAAATAAAAATTTCTTACTAAAGTAATTCAGGTGTTGGTAGGGGATCAACTTGATCTTCCTGATTAATAAGTCCTTCTTCATCAAATACGATTCTCATAGACAGGGGGTCTATCTGTCTGTGTGCAATAAATGTGTAAAGTTCTTTGTAATAGGTTTTATAAAAGAGGGCTCGTCCTTCTTCTATTTCGCCCCAGAGGGTACAACTTGCTTGTTGGGCGTTGAGCAGGATATTCCATGATTGGGTGCTAAGGGCGGAGAATTCTTTGTCTGTAGTAACAAACGAAGGAACGGCAAGGGATTGTAGATAATCGATAATGGAGCGTTCTCCACAGCCACCATTAGTGAGTTCATCAACAAGGAGGTCATCGGGGAGAATAATACTTTTTTTAGTGTAGTCCTGAATGGCATTGATGAGTATTTGAAGGGTGTCGGCCACGGCAATGCTCACCATTGTACGCGAATCTGAACGTAACGTTTTAATAGCTTCAATTACATTTGAATCACAAAGAATATTTTTTGCTACCAAAAGATCGACGGTTTTTTTGTAGGTAGAATTTATTTTCTTATGAGTATTACTGTCTTGTGCTGCAAGGTGAGCAGATCGTGCAATTTGTGATGGAGTGAGCAGGTAAGGAAGTTCGTGTGACGGATCAAGGCGTGTTTGGGTAATATTTTGCCAACATTGCCAGCTTAACTCCAAGTGATGAAGAACACTTTCCTGTGCGCGAAGCGTTTGAACAGATCGTTTGTAGGAAAAGTAGATTAAATTCAATAAATAACAGAGATCTTTAGGGGAAGTTTGTTCAAGATAGGTAGTTGTCCATGTCTGTGCCTGAGCTTGAAGTACAGCTTCGGTGGGGGCCATGGCAGAGAGGTAAAGGGAGGAAAGACTTAAGATGCATAAGAGTGTAACACGGGGGAGGAGGATCTTCATTATCGGTCTCCTTGAGTGGAAAAACTTTTACAGATGGTCGGGGCAGCCAGACTCGAACTGGCAACCCCTCGCTCCCAAAGCGAGTGCGCTACCAATTGCGCCATGCCCCGATCTAATTTTCTACTAATGTAAAAGCTTTTCTTTGAGAATGCAACTCAAAGAAGGATGGTATGTATACGTGAGATTTCATTTGGTTAAATGGGGTGAATGGTGGGGATCGAACCCACGGCCACCAGAGCCACAATCTGGTGCTCTACCACCTGAGCTACATTCACCATAAGATGCGTTAAGTATACGGTCCTTTGAGCAAAAAATCAAAAGAAGCACTCAAAAGAACTGATTTGTCTGCAGTTAATGTGCTGTATGGTATCGTGCGTAGCTCTTTGGCAGGGCTTTACGCTATCTTCAAGAGTATGTAAAACTATGCTATACTAATTCTAATAGAAAAATATACATAAAATAGTGCGAGTATGTGGATTAAAGTAATTGGTGCGCGTGAGCACAATCTGAAGAATATCTCTGTCTCTATTCCCCAAGGGAAGTTGACGGTTATTACCGGACCATCAGGATCAGGCAAGAGTTCTCTTGCTTTAGATGTCTTGTATACGGAAGGTAAGCGACGTTATATCGAGTCGTTGTCATCTTATGCACGTCAATTTCTTGGTTTGCCTAAGCGACCAGATGTTGATCGAATTGATGGGTTGTGTCCGGCTATTGCCATAGACCAAAAGACTGTTGGATCTAATCCTCGGTCAACGGTTGGTACGATTACTGAAATTTATGATTACATGCGCGTACTTTTTGCTCGCATAGGTAAACTTTCTTGTCCTGATTGTGCCCTTCCTATTCATGCGCAGCAACCTGACCAGCTTGCCCAAGCGTTGGTTAAATCCTTCATGGGGCAGACGATTGTTGTTGCAGCTTCGCTGGCAGTTCATCGGAAGGGTGAATTTGTGCATGAGTTAGAAAAATTATTTTCCGCTGGATATTACCGTTTTATAATTGATGGGACTAATTGGGTATTTAAAACTCGTGAAGATATTGCGCGTCTAAAACTTAAAAAACAGGACTATCATACGGTTGACGTGTTACTTGATACGTGTGAAGTAACCAAACAGGAAACTGCTCGTCTTCAAGAGGCGCTCCAAAAGGCATTTGCCTATGGTAATGGTGTAGCAAAAATTATAGCGGGTATTGATGAACATTTATATGCTGCATCGCGTACTTGTATTCGTTGTCACAGTTCTTTTCCCGAAGTTGAGCCTCGTTTATTTTCCTTTAATTCTCCTCTTGGGGCGTGTGCTGAATGCCATGGTCTTGGGGTGGTGTATACGTCAAAGGATGATTCAGAAAGTTCTTGGCTCAAAGATTACTTTTTAGGCACTGAAAGTACGTGCCCCGTATGTTCAGGCAAAAGACTCAATGCTCTTGCCCAGGCCGTGACTGTTGGTGGGAAGTCTATTGCAGAGTTAAGTGATTTGTCATTAAAAAATTTAGTTATTTTCTTTAAACAATTACACCTTACTCCTGTCGAACGGGAGACAGCTGCGCGGCTGTTGCAGGAGATTACGTTACGTCTTAGCTTCTTGGCTGATGTGGGGCTTGATTATATTTCCCTTATTCGTAGTGCTCGTACTTTATCAGGTGGCGAAGGACAACGTATACGGTTGGCTACTCAAATAGGGTCAGCATTAAGTGGTGTGTTGTATGTTCTTGACGAACCAAGTATTGGTCTTCATCAGCGTGACAATGATCGCTTAATTAAAACGTTATATGCGTTGCGCGATCTTGGTAATACGGTAGTCGTTGTTGAGCATGATCTTGATACCATTAGACAGGCCGACTATGTCATTGATATGGGTCCTGCAGCCGGAAGGCTTGGCGGTGCAGTTGTTGCAGTTGGTACTCCGGAAGAAGTTGCTGCGCAAAAACAGTCCCTTACCGGTTCATATCTTTCCGGGGCTCGTTTTATTGCTGTTCCAAAGAAAAGACGTGTACCACAAACATTTATGACCTATACAGGAGCTCATCTTCATAATTTAAAAAATCTTACGGTATCATTTCCACTGGGTGTACTCTCCGGTGTTTCTGGTGTATCAGGGTCAGGTAAAAGTACCCTTATTCTTGACGAGCTAGTTCCTTCAATTCAGGCTCTTTTTACTCAGCGATCACGAAAATCTACCGCTATTGCGGCAGTAGAGGCTGAGCGGCGCTTAGATCTTGAAAAGGTTTCTGGTGTTCAATCCCTTGAAAATATTGTCGTGATCGACCAGTCTCCAATTGGGAGAAGTTCCCGTTCAACGCCAGCTACCTATGTTGGTATTTTTGATGAAATCCGAGCACTTTTTGCAAGTCTTCCTGAAAGTAATGCACGTGGGTATTCCAGTGGAAGATTCAGCTTCAATGTTGCCGAAGGGCGTTGTTCTAAATGTTCTGGTGATGGAGTGATAACGGTATCTATGCATTTCTTAGCGGATGTAACGCTTGTATGTGATAGTTGCAAGGGGGCGCGTTATAATCAGCAGACTCTGGAGATTCGTTTTAAAGATAAAAATATTGCTCAAATTTTAGAATTGACTGTTGCCCAGGCTCTTGAATTTTTTGCAGCTCATCAAGGAATCAAAAAAAAGTTACACTTATTAGCAGATGTTGGACTTGATTACATAATGCTTGGCCAGCCGTCAACGACTCTTTCGGGCGGTGAAGCACAGCGTATTAAGATGGCAACGGAATTGTCTAAGAGAGGAAGAAATACTTTCTATATTTTGGACGAACCGACTACGGGGCTCCATGCTCATGATACAGAAAAATTGATTGGCGTTTTACAGCGGTTTGTTGATCGTGGGAATACGGTCCTGGTTATTGAGCACAATCTTGATGTTTTGAAAAGCGTTGATTATTTAATTGACCTTGGCCCTGAGGGAGGGGATGGTGGAGGACGCGTTGTTGCGCATGGTACTCCTGAACAGGTTGCTGCTACTACCGGAAGCTATACAGGGCAGTATTTAAAGAATGTTCTTATCTAACAAAAAATATGTGGTTATTGTGAAAAAAATAGTTATATCGTTAGTTATTCTATTTTGTGTTACCGGTTTAGGGGCTCAAGAAGTTGGTTCGATTGTTGAAAAAATCAATGAGGATCGTGTCCAGGCTGAGGCTAAGTCATTGCACGTGATCTATGACAGACAGGCTCGTGTACACAAAGGTGCGCTTATACTGGTGGGTGTATTGTGTGCTTATACTGTCTATACGGCGGTGCCAAAAAGTTGGAAGAAGGCGGTGGGGATTACTGTCGAACCTGAAAAACAGGATGAAGATGACGCTGCGTATGTGAGATTTGGATGGGCTAAAGAACGTTTTCAGCAAAAACCAGAGGGGGCTGCTGTTCCTGCCATTAAAAAAGCACTTAAGGCTCGCATGCTAGATGCCGGTCAAGGATTTGTGTCTGATGCGAAAAATTTTGCTATGAATCAGGTAAAATATATGATTTTTGTTCAAGCTTTTATGCTTGCACAAAATAAACTATTTCCTGGTATTGATGTATTGATTGATAACCATGTCTATAGGGATTGGAGTATGCTTGCTTTTCTTAAAAATCATACTCGTTGTGCAGATTTATATCCCCATTTACAAACTCTTGCGGTGTTGGTAGAACGAGCTCCTGCTGATCAAAAAAAACTGATGAAAGATCAGTTGTGTACGGTTGCTTCACTGTACGTACGAGATATGGAAAAGCTTTTAGGCTTTATGATGTTTACTACAGAACGTATTCCCTTAGAAGCATTTCTTGAACGTACGCGTGCCCAAGAAATTCAAGCACAAATACGACGTGAAATCAAAACTTTTGTTGAATTTTTGGAGAAGCCGTTAGTGGCAGATGTTGATCATGGGTTTGCAATGACGGTTCTTGAAATGACGTCTTCATTGCAATCTACTGTTTCTTCTTTTGAGTTAATTGAACGGGTTCTTTAATGGCAGTGGAAAAGAAGCGACTTGATCTTCTGGTGTGCGAACGGTATCCACAGTACAGCAGACAACAAATTCAAAGTTGGATTATGCAGGGATGTGTTACTGTTGATCAAGTAGTAACGACTAAGGCAGGTATGGCGGTGTGCTTTGATCAAGAGATAGTTCTCACGGCGCCTGAACAGAAGTATGTGTGCCGTGCCGGCTATAAATTGGAAAAGGCTCTCGATCATTTTGACATTAATCCAAAGGGTTTAGTTGTTCTTGATGCGGGACTTTCAACAGGTGGTTTTACTGACTGTATGTTGCAGCGAGGTGCAGCGCGTGTGTATGGTATTGATGTTGGGTATGGGCAGGTACACGAAAAAATTAGACAAGATCCGCGTGTTATTGTTAAGGAAAAAACAAACCTTCGCTATCTTACCGAACTCCCTGAGCTTGTTGATTTAGTAACGCTCGATCTTTCTTTTATCTCTATCATTAAAGTTATGAATGCGGTGTGCTCTCTTCTTAAGCCGTCTGGTCAGTTAGTGGTGTTGATAAAACCTCAGTTTGAGTCAAAAAAACATGAAGTTGGTCATGGTGGGGTAATTATTGATTCGGTTGTACATGATCGTGTGGTAAAAGAGGTAACGACTGGTATTCAGCAGTATGGTTTTGAGCTTGTTGGTGTTACTGAGTCGCCGATTAAAGGTATAGCGGGAAATAAAGAGTTTCTTGCCTATTTCAAACGTAAAAATTGAGAAATGTCTCTTCATTAATATTTTTATTATAACTTCTTAACATGCTAATCAAGGCCTTCTGGTCCATTGGTCAAAATTGTAATCGCTCTGCATATCGTTAGTTTCTTTTCTCTCCCTCTTAATATCTCTTGTAATTTTGCTTTCTTGTTGTTTATGTTGAGTCATAGAATGACATAAAAGATGATATTTTTTTTGAGAGGATTAGATGAAAAGATTATTTATCGTTCTGATGTGTTTTTCGCTTTTAGCTATGAAACAACCTAAGTCAGTAATTGGGTTAGTTAATGAAGGTAATACCTGCTATATGAATGCTGCGTTACAAAATTTAATTAATATAGAGCCATTGCGTACTTTTGCTGAATCTGTGTATGGTAGGGTTTATTTTAAAAAGGACAGCGTTGGTGATCGTTTCTCTTCCCTAGTTCATGATCTGAATGGGGCCTCGTCCTTGAAAAAATCTATACATCCAGTGGCTTTTTGTATGGCTTTAACCTCTATGAAATTTAGAGAAGGAGTACAGGAAGATGCTGGCGAATTTATTTCTGAGTTTATCAGTAAGTTGAGTGATGAGAATGATATTGAAGCGTCGGATTATGCTGGAGTAGTAAAAAAGCTTTTTGAGCATACGTTGCAGGAAATTAAATGGGATGATGCTTTAGCAAAAAATCAAAGAATGCCGGTGGTTAATGTTGATTCTGGGATAGTTCTTTCTCTTCCTCTTCTTACAGATGGTGGTAAAAGAACTATTACAAATCTCGAAAATGCTTTATACGCATATTTCTCCCCTGAAGAAGTTGATGTAGTTCTCATTAATGGGAAAAAAGCTGGTTCACCTATGAAAAAACTTGCTTTTGAGACATTGCCTCCTTATTTGGTGATAAATCTTATGAGATTTCGCAATGATATGTCTAAATTACAGCACCCTGTCTCCTTTCCTGAGCGTTTGACTATAACTTATTTGTCTGAACAATCGCCTGACAGGAATAATAATTCGTATAAGTTGCTAGGGGTGGTGTTGCATAGCGGTTCTATTGAAAGTTGCCATTACACGGCTTATGTACGACGTGGGAATGTGTGGTATTTTTGTGATGATGCGAGAGTAGAAAAAATTTCCTCCCAAGAGATAGCCAATACCATGCAATCTGGAAATAATAAACATGGAACACCGTATATATTATTTTATGAAAATACCAAGAAAAAAGGTGCTCTGCCTGAACCAACAGCATTTGCCGAACGTGTATTACCGATAGAGGAAGCTGCCCATGGGATTTCTTCTCAAGTTCGTGTGCTGAATAGAACGGGAAAAGATTTGTATGTTAAATTAGCTCCCTATAGTCGTTGGCGGAGAGATGAAGCATCAGATAAGAAGCCTTTATGGGTGAAAATAGGAAATAAGGCGGCCTATTCAGAGAATCTTTTTAATGGGATTTACCCACAGCTATTTCTAACTACATCTGATCCTGAACAAGAAGGTGTTATGTTGACGTGGATAAAACTTGATCCTCGCGATGAATATGTTGTTAATGAGAAACGGCGAGATGTTATCGTTGAAGTAACAAAAGTTGGCGATAATTTGGTAATTAAACCACAAAAGGGGACATGGATCTCTTTGAAGAAAGAGACAGAAGATAAGGTGTCTCTTAAGTATAATATTTCATCATCTAATGACCTTATCATAAAAACGGTTCGTTCATCTGATCTTGGAATTTCGCAACCGAATAGAAATAAAGTTGAAGAATTTGTTAAGTCTGAACGAAAAATTGATCCACATGTTATTCTTCGCGAAGTAGCGGCAGCATATAAATTCAAACTGCTTTCCCAAAATGCAACGGAAGAAAATGTGCGTAAAGAGGCAATGAAGGAAAAACAGGATACAACTGATCTTGATGTACTAGGTTTTAAGGAAGGATCGAAACCTACGATTGAGGAGATTCGTCAAAAATCAGATGAGTTGCTCAAGAGACTTAAAGCGATTCTTGAAGCGAATTATGGAGATAATCTTATGGTTGATGCGATAAACAGAGCAATTGTTTTACTAAAACGGGCAACCATAAACCTTATGGAAGAAGAATCTAAGGCCGTTGGTAAAATACGTAAAGGATGGAATGCCTATAAGAAACTCAAACAAGGTGGCTATTTAGCATATACGTTGCTTACGGAAGCTTTAGGCAAGAAGATAAATAAAGCATCTACTGCATGGGAAAAACTTGGTATGACACGAGAGGCTTTTGGTGATCTTAAAAAGCGAACAGAAAAATATCAAGAATTAGAATCTCGTATTCAAGGAAACAGAAAATATTCATCAGATGTTATAAGTCAGGCGTTGGATATTATAGAAACTGCTTATGGTCAAGAAAGACAAGAAGATTTTGGACAGAAGTCTGACATGGCCGTTGCTATGCCAGTTAGTAATGATTACCAAGACGAATCTCCATTTAGTGTGTAAAACTATATTGAGAATAAAAAATACTGACTTCTTGTGTCCATCATATGGCCTGTAATGCGTTGTGAAAAAAGTGATTCTGTGCTACTTTTTTATCATGCGCCCGTAGCTCAAAGGATAGAGCGCCGGACTTCGAATCCGTAGGCTGTAGGTTCGAGTCCTACCGGGCGCACCAGTAAAAATCACTTCTCTTATCGCCTTATTTTTAAATTCTTGACTTCTAAAATAGTGTTTTGTTAACCTCAATCTTGTAACGGTGAGACGGTTAAGTCGTTAGCTAAAGATTGTTTTTTTAATCAATAAAGGGGTTTTCATGAAGATGGTTAATTTCCTCTTAGTGTTTATCTGTATTGGCAGCATGATGAACAATTGTTTTGCTGGTAAAAACCCTGAAGCTGATGGACAGTTGTTGGAAGCTGCAGGATCGGGAAATAGAGCTAATATAGCTCAAGTTAAAACTGCACTTGATAATGGGGCTGATGTAAATGCCAAACCGCATGATCTTTTTTTTAATGAAGAGGGAAATACAGCTCTTATAGTTGCAGCAGGTGGAACAAACTCACTAAGTAGGGAAGAAAGCAAAGATATCGTTGAGCTTCTTATTAATAAAGGTGCTGATGTAAATGCCAAAAATAAAGATGGTACAACAGCTCTTATGGAGGCTAACTTCCAACAAAAAAAAGATATCGTTAATCTTCTTCTTGCAGCAGGCGCTGACGTTAATGCCAAGGATAAAGATGACAACACAACTCTCATGTATGCTTGGTGGGATAAAGATATAGTTAAACGCCTTCTTGAAGCAGGAGCTGATGTCAATGTCAAAAATAAATATGGCAAGACAGCGCTTATGTTCACAGTTGCACGGGGGAACATAGACGTCGTTAAGCTTCTTCTTGCAGCGGGTGCTGATGCCAATGCTCAAGATTGGAAAGGGGGAACGGCAATTACATTTCTAAATAAAGTAGTTCCAGAAGAATATCCAGAAGTGGTTAAACTTCCAATGCTCAAACTTCTGCAAGAAGCTTCAGAGCAAACGGCTAAAAAACAAAAAATTTTGGCTCATAGTAAGTTACAAGGTAAAGGTATAATAACTCAGGCAGAATTATCTGAACGTATCAGAGGACATCTTGGTTCTTGTGATGAATTGAAATCAAAGATGGCAGAACGTAAAGAACTCCTGACGCTAGGTGATCTTGCTCAAAGAAGAGAGTTATTGAGACAGCGGGTTCTAGCTGCGCGGCAACAAGCAAATGCATGAAATAATCGCATTCACAAAGTTATTTTCAGGCGTGAAAGTTCTAAAATAGTCCTGCGCGGTGCACCACTAAAAACACTTTTAACCGCGTAGCGGAAATCTAGGGGGCTTGCTCCCGAGCTGGATAGCTTTATAATGAGCGTCAGCTCATTTATAAGGTAGCCTGCTCATGGAACTAACTCGGAATTTGCATCACGTGTTTCGTATAATGTACCACTTCGTATGGATACCAAAGTATCGTCATAAAATATTTGCTGAACCGTATAGAAAGAGCCTGAAGGATATCATCTATAAAATAGGATATGACTACAATATAGAAATTGTTGAATTAGAGATACCAAAAGACCATGTTCATATGGTGGTAAAATCAGAACCAAAACAATGTCCATCATGGGTAATGCAAGTCATAAAGAGCATATCAGCACGAAGTTTTTTCAAATTATACCCCGAAATAAAGAAGAAATATTTTTGGGGAGGAAGTCTGTGGACGCAGAGCTTTTTCGTGGAAACGATAGGTAATGCGAGTGATGACACGATTCGTGCCTATGTACAAGGACAACTCAAAGAAATGGATATTCAGGAAGCGCGGGGAAAACAACTCAGGATATTGTGAATCTTGGGAGCTTGCTCCCGAGTTCTTTCAACGTAACAGCAAATTCATGCCTAGTCAAAAGGATTTTCGCTGATTTGCAGTGTAATTTTCTTATGCATTTTATAAATAAGCTGAATAGTCGTTACCTTTTCAAGAAATTGGCTTTAAGGTCTTTAGAGACTGATATTGAGGAATATCATAGTAATCTCATATGCGTTGGTTGCAAAATGGCAATGCATGTTTTAGCGTTGTTGTATGCCAAGGAGCATAATATACCTGTTGTGCTGGATGGTTTTGCAAGAAGACAGGAATATTTTCCAGAACAAGATGGCGCTTTCTTGCAAGAAATGCATCAATTGTATGCAAAATTAAATGTTTGTTATGAGAATCCGTTATATGATATAGCTACATCTAAGGCTGTTACAAAAGATATTCTTAGTAGATATGGTCTTTCGACAAAAAGCATTGAAGCCGGTTGTTTGTTTGGGGATACTTTTTTAAAGGCAAAATCGGAAAACCTTCGTTTATACTTTAAATCGAAGCTGCCTCAAGTTGAAAAGTTTATACAGGAAGAGCTTGAAGAAAGAAAAATGAGTTAATTTAAGTTAATTAAGGATTTTATTGTGACTGATGCAGTACGATCAAAAAAGGTTTTCTTTATAAGTGAATGCCTTATCAATCAGAATATACGAGCTTATGGCGTTGGTAATATGAAGGGTGAGGGAGCTGTAAAAGAAGTAATAGATTTACTGATGAATTATGGTTATGGCCTTACCGTTGTGCCTTGTCCAGAGATCGATTATGAAGGGCTAAGGCGAACCGCCTGTGGCAAAGAGCGTTATGATAATCCTGTATATAGAGAGCTTTGTCGTTCATCGGCTGAAAAAGTAATTGAGCGTTACAGATTTTATTGTGATGATGGCTATAAAATTGGGGGATTTATTTGCGTCAATGGGTCACCTTCTTGTGGCATTGATTTCTGTCATCGCGATGGTAAACGTTGTGATGAACAGGGGGTTTTTATAGAGGAATTTCTTGTGATTGCGGCGCGAGAGAAAGTTACTATGCCTATTCTTGGTTTTCGTGCAAAGGAATTAAATACTTTGCTATCCCGTTTGCGTTTGTTGTGCGAAGAAAAATAAGGAGTCTTTTGTGAAACTTTTTTATAGCTTGTTATTGGTAAATTTTTCCATTTTTTCTATGCAAGAGAATTTTGCATTGCGCAAACATGTACGGGTTGAATTTGATGGTGGGGAAGGACCTTCTCAGCAAAAAAAAGCAAGGGCTACTTTGTTAATAAAAAGGTTTTTTTTGTCAGCGAGTGCCTTGTTAATCAAAACATTTGGGCACAGGGTGTTCAAAATATAGAGTGGGATGGCCCGGTTGCTTTTGTTGTTGAAAAATTAATCTCTGTTGGTGCAGGAATTGCTGTTGTTTATTGTCCTGAAATCCCTTATGAAGGACTCGAAAGAAGTGCGTGTGGCCGTCGGCGATATGACAATGAGCGTTATAGGTATTTATGCAGAAAAGCTGCACAGGATGTTATTGATAGGATCCTGGAATTTAGAAAGAACGGTCTTGGATAGGCGGATTTATTGGCATTAATGGGTCTCCTTCATGTGCAATTGACTATTGCTTTGGTGGTGATTGTCGTGGGCGCTGCAATCAGCCCGGCATATTTATTGAAGAATTACAAAAAAAACTTGCTGAACAAAAAATTACACTTGATTTTATTGGCTATGATAAATGGAAGAAAGAGTCTTGTTTACGAGCAATAGAAGATAGGATTGCTTTTCTTGAAAAAGAAATGTTTGATGAAGCCTAAAAGGATCATATATTACTAAGGATGGCAATCTGCGTAACTTTATAAATAAAAGAGGCCTAAGATTCAGAAGCCTGAAGCCCCGGCTTGTAAGCCTTGTCATTACCCACATCTTACATATCATCTAAAATCCATTAAACAAAGAAAGGAGATAATATGCAAGAAAAATTGGAACAGTGGGCAAAAGAACAATGGCAAGATAGCGATTTAGGAGATACTCGTAGGAATAAACGGGCAATAAAGATAGCGGCAAGCTTGATGGCTAACCCTGCTTCAAGTTTGCCGCTTCAGTTAGAAGACTGGAAAGATTTAAAAGCGGCCTATCGGTTTCTGAATACCGAAAAAATATCCCATAAATCATTGCTGGGTGGGCATCACAGAACAGTTCGAAAATAAGACTCCAACAATCTTACGTTTTTTCTTCAATACTTGCCTGTTTAATTTCTGACTTGACAGGAGGATCACGATAGCATATTTATGAGATGGTAATTTTATATTTTTGGTGATGTCTTCAAATATTGAATGTCAAACTCTGTGATGTAACATTGATGTGAACAAGGAGCTCTGATTTGAAAATAGGCCGATTTTCCACCGTATTTGCCATAGCTGCATATTTCGCTGTTCCCTGTAATGCTACTGTGATAGCCTCTGTGAAGATGCAAGAAGATTTTAACGGACTAACAAATGTTTCTGCTCGCTTTCATCAAAACTCAACAGAGTTTAACATTTTTGTTGATCCCCTAGTTTGGACGGCTAAAGAAGCTGGGACGGATTGCTGGGCAGAGGGAATTATTTCAGATTCATCTTTTATTTCTAATAATCTTGAGCAAATTGATTTCGGTTGGAATGTTGGTCTTAGAATTGGTGCGGGTTACGGAATGAAACATGACCAGTGGGATACGAGACTCTTTTATACCTTGTTTCGAACTCAAGGAAATGATCATGCATCAAGAGGTGCAGGCTCGATGCACTCATCCTTTTTAGGCAATTTTTATGTAGGCAACCCGGAAGGAGCGGGCATTACCGGTCCCTCTTATGAATCAGCGAGTATACGTTGGACAATTCGTTTTCAAATGTTTGATTGGGATCTAGGTCGCAAGTTCTGGGCGAGCGAGTCACTAGCCTTACGTCCTTTTATGGGGATAAAAGGGGGATTGATACATCAATTCATCCATTCGAAATGGTACAAGCCAAATCTTACTGGAACTGATTTTTTTAATCTTGGCATCGAAAATATCAAAAATAATTTCTGGGGTATCGGTCCTCAAGTAGGAATTGATACTAAATGGGTTTTATCTGCCGGTAAAAGGCACTGTTTTAGTATTTTTGATGATATTTCCGGAGCACTTATGTATGGACACTGGGCATTTAGCGATGTATTTGACAATGATATTAATCAAAAAATTGTTATTGATTCACAGCCCCTTAATGGCGGTGCGTCGATGGTGCGCGTGTTTTCTGGATTAGAATGGAATGCAGATGTAAAACAAGATTGTTATCGATTTTCCACAAAAGTGGGATATGAAATGCAATTTTGGTTAAATCAGCTGCAGTTTTATTCATTTACCGGAGGAAGATTAGGCAATCAATTGACATTACAAGGAGTAACCCTTGAGTTCTGCTGTGATTTCTAATACAAGAATTGTTTTTATTATAGCGTTGCTAGTAGTGCCAATACCAAAACTCTATACTGTGCAAAATAATCTAAGTTGCTTAGCAAATGATTCAACACACCCCCGTTATTCCATGAGTAATTGGGCTGTTTCTGCTGATTTTGTTGCGTGGCTTGCATCAGAAGAAATTTCTTCTATTTGGGCTGATGTTATCAATGTGGCTGATGATGCTATAAATATAAACGTTCCAGGATTTAATTTTAAATGGGATTATGGTTTTCGAATAGGACTCGGCCGTAACTTAGCACATGATCAATGGGATACAGCCTTTTATTGGACTCGGTTTCACACAGACGCTAAACATTCTATTTCTTCAATTTTACAACTTGTTCCCGCGCAGGAGTTTTTTGCAGGGTTTTTAAGCGGTGACAATCCTAGAAGTATGAGTGCGAAATGGAGTCTCTTTTTTAATATGTTTGATTGGGAATTAGGGCGCAATTATTTGATAAGTAACAGATGGTCTATGCGTCCTTTCTTGGGTATAAAAGCCGGATGGATTAATCAATCGATCCATGCGCGCTATGATGATTTGATTATTGACGAAGCTTTTACTAACAGTTCCGGAAAAGAATATTTAAAAAATAATTTTTTTGGGATAGGTCCTTCTGAAGGGATCAATGTGACGTGGAAAGCTTATAATAGAGGCCCACATTGTTTCAATGTGTTTGGTGATTTTTCTACAGCTGCACTGTGGGGTAGTTGGATGTGTAGCGATGTATATAACAATACCATTTTTTATACATCTTCTGTGAATACAAAAAAAACATCTTTAGGAGCATTAGCATTTAGGGGATTTATGGGTATAGAATGGGATGCTAGCTTCAATGCAGATAGATCACACTTCGCTGCAAAAATAGGATATGAAATGCAGCTCTGGTTAAATCAGCTTCGCATTAATACCTTCCAACTCCAGCGGTTGCAAGATGATTTAACGCTTCAGGGAATAACGTTTTATTGGCGGTTTGATTTTTAAGAAAGAAAAGTACGTGATAATTATGAGAGGCTATTTTCGAACTGTTTTGCGCATAGTATCTATTTTTTTTATTATTTTTTCAGAGGGCATCCATGCTGATGATGAACTGCCATCCCTTTCTGTGCGACCTGAAGTGCAAAAAAGAACGATTGATACTTTTGCCGAGGTACTTTATTGGCATACCAGCGAAACAGTAGACTGGGCTTTTACTATCGATCACCATCAAAACTCTCTGAAAGATACTTTTAAAACACTCGTATTTGATTGGGCCCCTGGCTTTCGTATTGGGATGGGGTATCACACGGATTATGATCAATGGGATACTCGTGTTGGCTACACTATGTTTCAATCTAAAGCAAAGGATAATGCACAAGGGGCGGTTACTTCAGGTTTCTTAGCTCCTAAAATAATTCCTTATTTACAGCCTTTTTCTACAGGAAGAGTTCGTTTAAACCTTAACTACCATATGTTTGACTGGGATATTGGTCATGGTTTTTTAACCAGCACATGCCTGTTCTTGCGACCATCTATCGGGCTGAAAGGGGGATGGATTACGCAAACCATTCATTCATCGTGGACAAATCCCGATTATCTGCTCTTCTTACCGGTTCATGCGTCAGAGAACTTAAAACAAGTCTTTAAAGGCGGGGGTCCCAAGTGTGCATTGGCTATGAAATGGTATATTGAAAATAGTAAAGAGCACTTTTTCAGTTTGATGGGGCAGTTTGAAGCAGGTTACTTGTGGGGACATTGGTCGATTCGAGATAAATTTTTTGATAACTACTTTACAGTAATTAATGTCAAAACATCAGAACGGAATTTTGGATCTTTTATGGTTCACAGCTTCATCGGATGTGGTTGGGATTACGCTGCTAAAAGCGACCGCCTGCAGATCAATATGAAACTAGGGTATGAGATAGAAGATTGGTTCAATCATTGTCAAATATTTACTAATACTTCTGGTTCACAAAAAAACGATTTGATCTTACAGGGGTTCAATTTTTCTCTAAATTTTGCTTTCTAATGTGTGAAGGTAAAAAGGACTGAGAGGCTTGTATGAAACATGACGAATGTTAGGGGATTTATGCAACAAATCAATCGAACAGGTTTAAGGTTTAACCAATTAATGAGCCTTATTCTAAACTAAGAAAGTTCTACAAGAGTTCTGTGCGGAGCACCAGCTTCTAGCTTCAAATCATTCTAGCATCCGATAAAACGGCGATTTGATCTGCAGATTAACGATTCTATCTTTTAGAGAACAGTATATAAAATAAATAAATTTCACTATAGTTTATACGTTGTATTCTCTTGTGGTACATTCGTATTCATTGAGTTATCTGAGTTAATAATGAGATAAGCATATGATTATAAGAAATTTCTCTCAACGATGTTTGGCAGTCTCTTTTTTGTGGTGTGCGCTAGGGCATAGTCAACAAGCTGTTGAGATTGAGACTGAGGTAGTGAAAAAGCCATTTATGAGAGCAATTGCCTCGTTGTTCAAAGCTATCAATGGCGATCAGAACGATGATAGGCATTCTGATCAAGAACCGTCATATGTAAGGGCTCAGCGTAATGCGCTTGCACAGTGTGCTGGCGATAATAGTGTTCATGCTCGTGATATGCGGGTTACTCTTAAGCCGGTTGGTTCTGTACGTCTGATGAAACGGTTTTTAGATACATTGCTTGAAACGGCCGTTTTGATGAGTGGTGAGCAGCCTATTCAAGAGCAGCAGCAACATGCTTATACGATTAATATAGATGATGAACGAGCTTATATGATTGCCATCCAACGATCGTTGGAAGAGCAACAGCAGGTAGGAACTGCAGGGTTACAATCTGCTTTGCATAAGACTGCTGTCACCGAAACGGTTTTCAAAGAAGATAATGGTGCTGGGGTTGGTTTCTGCCATTACGTATCGAAAGAAGCTGCGAACACATCAACCAGATTACACTCCTAAAAAACATTTCTAAAATAACTTTCTCTCTATTTTTACCACTTTTTACATTTTACACGGTGTCCTTTCATGAGAAATTCCATCGTTGGTTGAAATTTGATGAGACTTTACGTTGAAAATATTTACCCATGACCACCTAAAAAGTGTGTAGACAAGGCCCTTTTTCTGATTTATTCTGGTTGTGTATAGCCTTGGGGTTAAGAAAGGGAGTGTTTTATATATGTCTATATCTTCTCAGTCTCATAAAATTGGGTTTTGGGCCGTCTTTGCGCTCGTTACCGGTTGTCAAATTGATTCACTCGTCTTCATGTTGCCGACAAATCTAGCTCCGTATGGTTTGCGTTACTTTGGTGGCTTGGCTACTTCATGTTTAGGGGCTGTTGCCTTGGCGTTGGTATTCGCGCAACTTTGTTCGTGGTATCCCAAAACTGGTGGTCCACATGTCTATGTCGAAGAAGCCTTTGGGAAATCGTTAGCATTCTTTACTGGTTGGACATACTGGGTTATTTCATGGGTAAGCTCGACCGCAATTGTTGTAGTGAGCATTTGCTATCTAACACCACTTATTAACTGTCATTGGCACCTGTCAATAAAGACCGTTATGCTCGAGATCCTGTTGATCGTCATTATTACCGTGTTAAATTTTTGTGGAGTTGAAGCTGCTGGACGTGTGGGGCTTACTCTTTCACTTATTAGGTTTTTTCCTCTTCTCATTATGCCTCTTATTGCATTTTTTTCTTTCGATAGCACACATTTTGTTGTGGATGCATCGGTGGCACATCTTACTACGTCGCAAACTTTGAATCAGGTTATTCTTCTCATTATGTGGGGGTTTATTGGACTTGAGTCGGTAACCTCTTCAGCAGGAGCCGTTCACCATCCATCAAAAACCATTCCGCGCGCAGTACTTCTGGGCACTATTTGTGTTGGCGTGATCTATTTGATAAATAGTCTTGGTATTATGGGTGTCATACCCGGTAACCAGCTCATGAACTCGTGTGAGCCTTATGTCGATGCGGCACGTGTACTCTTTGGTGGTAACTGGCACTGGGCAATATCTATCATGACGTCGATTAGCTGCATTGTTGGCCTCAATGCTTGGACGCTTACGAGCGGGCAGGTAGCACTAGGGCTTGCGCAGGACGGTCTTTTGCCTTCCTTTTTTGCACGAAAAAATAGATTTAATGCACCGTATTGGGCACTTGCCATAAGTTGCCTCGGGATGATTCCATTGCTTCTTTTTACGGCGAATGCAAAGATGGCAACACGAATATTTACGATTATTGATTTTTCTGTTGTCACTTTTTTGTTTGTTTACGTGATTTGTTGTCTTGCTTTTTTCAAGATTTTACTACAAAAAAAAGGCAGCACGATCTTTCTTATTCGTTCGTTATTCTGTGGAAGTATTGCATTGGCATTTTGTTGTTGGGTTATCTATCAAACGGCTCCGCATATACTTTTGATTTCGAGTTTATTTTCCTTGAGTGGCATACCGTTATATTTTTACTTTCTGAGAAATAGGAAAACGACGTAACAAATTCACGCAAAGATGTATTTCTTTCTTCTTTTTTTTGTACGAAAAAATAGTGCTGATACTGCCTGTCAGTAATTCTTACGGGAAGGAATCTCTCTGCTTCAAGTAATGGTGATTCAGTATCATTTGCTCAAGGGGATACTATCTCTGTGCGTATTGAAGCAAGTGCTGCTGGTTTAACTCAAGATGTTGTTTTTGGCATGTATCTTTACTAAAGGGTGCGCATAGTTTTTTTTATACGCACTTAGGTTTATGAAATTGTACAAAATAATTGATTTAACTCATACGTTTACCAAAGTTATGCACGTGCATTCCGATGATGTACCAGCTTCAGTAGAGAAGGTGCGTACCTTTGTCGATGATACCTTCAACGACTGGAAGATTTCTTCAGGAATGCATGCAGGTACTCATATTGATGGACCGGGACATCTAACTGATTCTCAAGTTTTGATTGCTTCGATTCCTGTCGAGAAGTTCATTGGTAAGGGATATGTAATTGATGCTCGAAATAAGACACTTGATCCATCATTGTTAAAAAAACTTCCCAAAGAAGAACATTTGATTGTTTTAATCTTAACAGGGTTGGATAAGAATTTTGGAACGAAAGAATATTTTAACAATCATCCTTTAATCTCTTTAGCTTTTGCTCAGGAATTGGTGAAGCATAATATTAAAATGATTGGTATAGATTTCTTTTCACCAGATACATATCCTTTTGAAGTGCATAAAATATTTTTCAATTATGATGTTTTTATTATTGAGAACTTAACCAATCTTGAGAGTTTGTTAGGGATAGAAGACTTTACTGTCATTGCTTTACCCCTCAAAACAGAAACAGATTCGGCACTGGCACGGGTAATTGCTCTCGTTGGTTAGATTGTCTCTTCTCTGTTACTTTCTGTATTATTTTTTCAACTATTGTTTATTTTGTATGGTGTGCGTATAACAAGAGTTGAACGTTTAATAAGAAAATGTATAAAGTGGGTTATGATGAAATGGTATTATGTACTTATTACTATTACTATGCACTTATTTCTGATCACATCTTTGTTCTGTAGTGTTGTTGGACAAAATGTTGAGTGTGAAACTTCTTCCATTGCTGTTCGTGCTGGAAGTTCTAATGATGTTCGAATGTTAGAGCAAGATAAAAAGATTGATGTTCATGATAATATTTTTTTAGCGAGCTTTATTAAGACTTACATAGAAGAAATCGAGAGTCTTGAAGATGTGGCTGACATATGTTCTTTTATCTTAAGATACTGTCTTTATATTAATGAACGAGTTAATTTTTCAGTCTTGTGGAATGAGTCAGCCTCATATGAACAGGTATATCCGTTCTTTACTATCAAAGATATAGATAATATGAAAAAAGATAGAGATATTCCTTTTTGTACGCAGGACATAGAGACAATGAATGATGGTTGTGAGGAGATTTTTAGCCATATATGGAAGAAGTTTGGCATATGTAAATATGTAACAGTTAATATGTTGTGGGCATATGTTTTATTAGAAGATATACGCAAGAACGATAATCCTACCTTGTCTAAACCGCTGACATTCTATACTGATGTTGTACGTAAGATGGGGAGTTTTTTGGCAGAGTTTGGCTTTGAAATTGATAACGCTTGCCTTGATAAGATTGAAAACCCGCGAGATTTTATTTCGTATCTTACGTTGTTGGTTGATAAATGTGATGGACTTTTTGCCTTACCTATTTTTGGTGCGAAGGATTTGTCCGATTCTTAACGCACATTTTGGGGATATATATATTTTTTTGGCAGGCAATTTCTCGATAAGAAAGAAACATTTTTAGGGAATATACCATTTCTTTGTGACTCTCCAGGATTTTGTACCGTTGATGATTTATATGATTTTATAAAATCCTCTTATACCTACCGCGAGTTAAAGCTTTTTTGGCATGTTAAGCGTAAGGTTGAGCCAGGAGCCTCTGTTAAAAGATGATGGTTCTCTTGTTTATCATGATGTGTTAATGCGCTGTTTTTGCCCTGTTAAAAGGCTTATGTTAAACTTAACGGCAATAGGACATGTGTGTCCTAATCTCTTAGCGCGTGAAGTGGGGTTATGTCTCGTCGAATATATAGTTTTCTTCTTCTTGTCTGCCTGATTGTTGTCCAGGGGTATTCCCTTGTCATAGCAGGACAGATAGTGCAGCACGATGATGTTGATGAACTTGCAGATGGACTAGGAAATAATTTTTATATTGCTGATGATTATGACTCTGATTCTGAGGATGATGATGGGTATAAATATAAAGGCCTTACTTGGGAAAATTCTCAGTTATTCTCATATCCAGTTCGTGCATAAAAGAGCTCGACCCTTACTTTGTTGTATGGGCACATGCGAATAATTTGATAACCATTTCAGATTTTTATGCACGGAATATATTGAGTGAACGGGAAGTATCGTTTTCTGGTTTTATTCCCTCAGATTGTGTTGTCTTTTCTGTTAATGTGCGTATGCCCTCTTTTGTGGGAGATTATCAAGATGGGTATGAAAAAAAATATGGGATAACAAAGAGAATTTTTACTATACGAAAAAAAATGTTGTTGAAGGCAGGTAATGCCGAAGGACGACAAAAAACGGCACGAACGTTACTTGAGGATGTTATCATTCCCCATCTTGAGGTACAATTTAAGAAACATGTAGAAGAAGTCTGTAAAAAGAAAAAAATTGTCTTAGTCTACAAGGGTCTTGATGGAGAGTTGAAGAATGCACTTCCTTCTTTGGTAAATGCGGTTGCGGCACATAATGTTCTTAAAAAGAGCGCAGCGACAAAAGATGCTCAAAAAATAAGCGCCCGTAGCTCAGCTGGATAGAGCAACGGATTCCTAATCTGTAGGTCGCAGGTTCAAATCCTGTCGGGCGCACCAAAACTTAAGATAAGATAAATCTATGTGAGTCTATGAAGAAAAATATATTTCGACGTATCGCGCGATGGCTTAAAAACAATCTTCTCTGGCGTGAAGGCAAGGGGATTATTCTTGCGCTTGTGTGTAGTGCGCTTCTTTTTTATCTTGTGTTTCCTTCGCTGGTTATAGTGCCGGTGGTATTTTTTTTATTTTGCTTATATTTCTTTAGAAATCCTGTGCGTTCCTTTGATCGTAAGTTGTGTACAAGGGATATACTTCTTTCTCCTACGGATGGAGAAGTTCTTTATGTTGAGGATATCAAAAAAAATGGTCGCTATGCCCGTAAGGTTGCTATTTTTTTGTCTCCCTTTGATGTGCATGTTAATCGTATTCCTATGAATGGCGTGGTTGAAAAAATAGACTATAAGCCAGGTGCTTTTGGCTATGCTAAAAGACCTAAGAGTTCGCTTGATAATGAGCATAATGATGTCACGATTATGACCGATTGTGGTCCTGTTTTAATACGTCAAATTTCGGGAATGCTTGCGCGGAGGATTTGTTGTTGGGTACACTTGGGACAACGGGTGGTCATGGCTGAGGAGTATGGCATGATCAAGTTTGGTTCACGGGTAGAAATTTTTGTTCCTGCTGCGGTGCAGCTGTTTGTTACTCCTGGACAGCGTGTATGGGCAGGTAAAACAATGGTGGGAAAATGGCGTTCGGTATACGAATAAAACTTTTAAAACAAGGGCGCGATAATCGTAAATCATTGTTACGCGCGGTTCCTTTTCTTTTTACGTATCTTAATGCTGTCTTTGGTTTTCTATCGATCCTTCATTCTCTTGAAGGGCAATTCTCGTTGGCAGCTTTTTATCTTTTCTTAGCAGCTCTTATGGATTTATGTGACGGTCGCCTTGCTCGTGTTTTTGGGACGACGAGTTGTTTTGGTATGGAGCTTGATTCGTTATGTGATGCTATTTCTTTCTGTCTTGCGCCAGTTATTTTGGTTTACTGTTGGGCACCGTGGTATGTATCAGGATGGGGAAAGTTGGCACTTGCTCTTTTTCTTTGTGCTGGGTTGGCTCGCCTTGCCCGTTTTAATTTAACGGCTCATGAACCCCAACCCTTTTTTACAGGGGTACCAACACCGGTGGCAGCATTTTTGGTTGCCGGTATGGTGTTGTTTGGCATAGGGGAGTCACATCCTTTTGTCGTTTATTTTTTAATTATGGCTATAGCTTATGCTATGATCTCTCGAATACGGTTTCCCTCTTTTAAAAACAAAACTAGATAAGAGATGACTAAAATATTCTTGGTAGGATAGCTTGTTGCTTTTGCTCAGTTACTATTGCTACGTTAAGTATAGTTATGTAGTCGTTGATAACGTAAAAAATGTGGGTTGAGGTAATTTTATGAAGGTTCTTTTTAAAATTATGTTTTTAACAGGATTGATGTCTCCTCTGTGTGGCATGAATGTGCAGCATGTGATTGAGGATTCGTCTCTTCATTATTTGCGCGAGCTTGATACCTATTCATTACAGCAACTTGAAGAAATTAAGGCCCCTATATTCTATTCGGTACAACAATTTAACCGTCTTTCTAAAGAACAATTAAATAAGTTGAGAAGCAACAAGGAACTGGGTCATGTACGGGCGCTTGCCTTGGTTAAAGAAGCTATCGAAACGCTTAAGGTTCCTCATGAATACGTGACAGCTGTCTCTTTTGGAAAATCTCTTCCTTATGAAAAATACGTAGGAGATGCCCCAGATCATACGGCGGGTGCTATGTATGCCCATCCGGCAGGAATTATATATTTTCAGGATGACTGGAAGTGGCTTGATCCTGTTGACGTGTACCATATTTACCATGAAGTTGGCCATGCTAAGGATCTAGCAGTAAGAACGGAAAAAGGAGAGAAGGGGGTAAGACTTGTTAAATATAGTACGTTGGCGGAAGCTCTTTGCATAGTTGGGGCAGTAGCGGCGAAAAAAATGAGTTTGAAAGAAGCTGCATTTGTGTTACCGATGAGCTATGCGTTAACCACTCTTACGGGATTTGCAGTTATAAGTCCTATGTATTGGAAGACTCGTTCCGAACGAAATGAAAAAATAGCAGATCAGTATGCTTTTCTTGGGCTTATTGAGCGAAAACATTTTTCTGCCATAAACGAAATTTTGATTTATTGGGAGAGCCATATTTTGAGTAAAGGTAAAATAGCGGCTTCTCAAGAAACTTTCGGCGGCCATGACTCAAATCTTAAAGAACACAATAATCAGGTGCGTTTTTTAAAGACGCAGGGATATGCGGTAACATTCTGCACTCTATCTACGCAGGGGAAGATTCTCAAACGAGTCTCAACAATTACTAATACTAAAGGGCAGATTGTTTCTCGTATATTTTATGAACTTAATATGGATACCGGCGATTTGTACTATGGTGGTGACGAAGAGATTTGTTAAGTGCTTTCTTGGTAAAAGGAAGATGAATAAGATCTTCTTGTTGTTCTCATCTTTTAAAAACCGTGTACACTAACTTTCAATCTTCTTAACATGTCTGTAGCAATACACGTTTTAAACGCGTTTTATTTTTTTTAAGAACTCAAGAATCGACTTGCGTCAAGAGGGATGATTCTGGTATGGTTCTATAAATCCTGTGCAAAAAAACAAGTAAGGGTGGTACTTCAGCAATGCTGGAAACAATTTGGCAAGAATTTCTTAAAATAGTGCGCGAAGAAGTGGGGAGTCGGGTTGTTGAAACCTGGTTTAAGGCAGTCTCTATTGCCTCATGGGATTCTCATGCCAAAACAGTATTTCT
>Ga0172381_10000471_pt1 | contig 48521 bp, 88 predicted proteins | sample Leawel6488metaG_FD_119754 | JGI IMG/M metagenome (GOLD analysis project Ga0172381, IMG submission 119754) | Leachate microbial communities from a municipal landfill in Southern Ontario, Canada - Leachate well 64-88 metaG | ecosystem: Engineered > Solid waste > Landfill > Unclassified | place... | reverse complement strand
CTGCCAATGAAGCTGAACTTACTTTGAATGCAGCAAGTTCCTGAATCATAAAGTCTAACTCAGCTTCCTCTAACTTCAAAAGGGTTTCCTCTTTTTCTGTAAAATAGGCTTCGTCTTTATCAAGACCGGCTTCTTTGAACTTATTCTTAATACTGGTTAACTTCTCTACTTTTTCTTTTTCAGCATCAATACTAGCTTTAAAATCTTTCAAAGTAGTATATTCAGGTTCAATTGTTTCTAATTTAGTCTTAAGTTCAGCAAACTCGGCTGCTTTAGCATCAAGTTCTAACTGTTTAGCAGCTAGAGCATCTTGTGCTACTTTTAACTCAGCTTCTAACTGTTCTAAAGTTTTTTCCATTTCGATATTATTATCCTCCGTACTTGAATTTGCTTCTTGGAGTAATTTCTTGGCTTTATTCTCTAGTTTTGTTTTTACATCATCAGGTACATTAGATTGTGGGATACTTGCCAATGCATTTCTTAAATGGGGCAAGTCTATTTTTCCAGTTTTATCTCTATAGGGAAAATGCCGTAAACTGCGTGGAGTGATCTTACCCTCACCATCTTTACTACCGCCGTCCTCAGTATATAAAAATGCTGAATCTGATAAGGTATCAATGAAAGCTCTAGTCCAAACCGCAGCCTCTCCAAGTTCTGCCGTAACTTCTTCTACATCTAATGAAGACATAGCTATAAAAGGTGTTCTGCCTTGGTATGCTGGCATACCTACAATAGCTAGTCCATTAAGAATACAACCTTTAAGTTTCTCTACTCCATCAACAAGTTCTGATTCAGAGTATGAAATCTCCCAACTAACATTAGGAGGATTACCACTAGTGTACATGTCTTTAAGCATAGACACATCTTCTGGTCTTTCTTTCTTCCATAAGGCAGCTAAAGCTAAAAGCTTATTGCCTTCTTGTTTTAGTTGAGAAATAACACCAATAGGGTGTCCAAAAGCTGCACCATGTCCATCTGATATCTTCTTATCTGCCATTTTAATAGGAGAACTAATACCGGTTTTAATTAAATTAGGAAACTCAGCTTCTTCTATTTGCTGTTTATTGCCATTTGGAATGTCGTCACAAACAACTAACTTAACCCACTGGTAGAGCGGATTAAGACTAATAGCTGCTTCTGCTTCATTATCTAACCACTCAATACTAGAAGAAAGATTAATGGATTTATTATCTACCATTATACTCCTTTAAATGTAGTATAATACTACACTTTCATTATAGGTTTAATATACACTTATTATACATCAATACGATATTTTGTGTCTAAAATGACTTATTTTTGTGTGGTTTTCGGCGTTTTATCTGTAGGTTTATTAGTATTTGATGTAGGTTCTGTAGAAGTAGTGGGAGAGGTTGGTGCATTACTGAAAGGAAGTGGTGCATTTGCTTCTAGTCCCTTTTCTGAGAGCAGGGCATTTTCTTTTTCCTTCATATTGATCTCATCTTCCCACTTAATACCAAGTAAATCTGCATAAGTAGTTCTAGAAACATTACCAGAAGCATACAAGTCTTTAATAGCATCCATAAAATCAGCGAAAGCATTGAGATTAATAGGTCTAAAAGAAACATCCGGAGAATCCGTGAGTCTATTTAATCGAGCTGTCTCAGTAATTATGAACTGCAATACTCCTAGTATCTTACTTCTGAAATCTTCCATAGTTTTAATAGGAGCCATCATGGCAAACTGTGGGTCAGAAGTACCTGTACGTTCAGATTCTCCTGTAATTAGAATACGAGGAAAGCCTAAAGCAAAGATAATTTCTTGGTTAATATCAGAGTATTTCTTATCATCCACTAATGCTGACACGTCTGGCATAATCCAGTCGATATTTAGAGTATGGTTAGCAAATAATTGAAACATTCTCTCTACATTCTTACCAGTAGAATCCCTATACAACACTTGGTTCTTTAAGTCTTCAAATACTGTGTCATCTTCTTCTGTCACAGGAAATTCATCGCTACCCAATCTAAAGAGTAGAATAGCACTAATAACTCTAGAAGCTAAACTATAATCCATTCTTCGTAGATTACGTTTATGTTTTAAAGCCTCTAGTGCAGGCTCTAAATATGGTATAGGGTAGGCTTGATAAGACTGTGTTTTACGCCTGATAATTAACTTGTTATCAAGTAAAACTTTTTGCACACCCTTTTTTACCTGTAAGACAAACTCACCATAATTTGCTTTAAGTTTACTAAATAAAGCTAAATCTTTAGTGCCATCTTTATATGTGCCGTCATTATTAATAAAATAAACCAAATCATCTGGTACTTCTACATAGTAAGATGGGTCTGGCCCCAACATAGAAGTATTGATTGTAACTGTAGTTGGGTCTCTTAACCACATCATTGTAGGAAGAGTAAAGGTATCATATTTCTTAATATTATATAATTTTAGTTGCTCTTTGGTTGCAGGAGCAAACTCCACTTCTGGTATAACTAGACCAGATAAAAGATACTCCATAGCCATAGACTCTGCAAATTCTTTTAATTTTGGCAACATACCCTGAAAGGCTCTAAATGCATTATCACTTAAACCATTCTGTGTAACCAGCAATTCTGTAATTCCTATCTCTACTAATTTGTTTAAAGTGGTAGAACTTAGAGCATCTTTCTTATAGAAGAATCTACAAGCTTCGACTAGTTTTTTATATGTATCAACCTTGTTCATCTCCATACTATCTATTTCATCAGGAGACCAAGGATTCTCATCTGAGGAAGAAGATAATGGGGTTATAAAAGCAGCAGTACTTTCACCAAGACTGCCTTGTACTTTTAATCCACCTAATCGCACATGTTTCTCTTCTACTGTAGCAGTTGCATCTTTTTTTGTCATATATCACCTATTATAACCAAGTTGGTCTAAATAATTTTTTCTTTATACCACGTGCTTGCATGTATTCATTCTCTAAGTAGTAAGCCAGAGAAGCACAAAGTAAAGCAGATGTAAAATGGTCTTCTCCCTTTTTACCACCTCTAACAGTAAGTGTTCTATAAGAAATATCCCCATTGATACTCTTACTATAAGTCATACGTTCAAGTTCTGTAATTGTCTCCAAGTCAGTATAAGAGAAAATGATCTTATGAATATTAACATAGTCTTGAAGTACAGAAACAGAGAAGGGTTTGGTCTTGTTCTTTAATTCCTCCCCGTCTGCATTTATACCTAATACTACAGAAGAAGAGAAATCAATTGGTACAATTCTTTTATCATAACCTTTATGTATATATTCAACATCATTTTGTAAATGTTGAATAGTATTGATACCAGCACTACCTTTATCTATACCTAACATGAGAGGATTAAATCTAGTATCTAAGAAATCAATTAATTTTTCCTGTATATCATAAGATACTTTTTCTAATCTGATCTTAGCATGAAATCTCATCCTATCTTTATCATCAAGATACATAATAAAAATTGCGGTAGGTTCAGTATATCCTAAATCTATACCTATGAGTGTTTGTATTCTCTTGTCTTTAATTAGAGGTATAACTGAAAGCTTAGTGATATATTCTGTAAGGTTCTTCTGGAAGTTTATGCCATTCATTTCTATTCTATAAACAGGATCATGTTCTATCTGCATATTAGCACGATCAAATAAGGAGAACAATGGTTTGCCGTGTTCTGCCAGAACTAGATGGATATAATCATCGGAGTCTTCTCCACCATATTGTTCTATAGCTTTTATTCTGTCTTCTTCTGTAAACCTAGGATTTTGAAGAGCGGTAATATGATGCCTAGAATAAGCAGAATTCTCTTGGTCGCAATGGTAGTTAACATTCTTCTCACGTAACCCCGTAGGTACTCCTGACACCATTAGTCTATAACCCGGAGTGAATGTATTAACAGTTGGTTGTAGTTCAATCCAAGCTGAGTAGCTAAAATAACCTGACTCGTCACACATAAAGAAAGGTGTATGCACACCAATAACATTTATACCTGTACCAGACTGACCAGCAATACGACAATCAATCATAGACTGGTTTAATAGTTTTATTATATGATCTGATCCGTTGATACCCCCATTACGCTCTATGAAATTCTTTAAGAAACCATTTGTTCTTAGTAATCTAGTTAAGTTAGAAAACACAGGCTCAAGTTGTGCTTTTGCTGGAACCATATACACTATGTAGTCTTCTGGAAATACTTTAAATACTAATAACCACAGTATTAGTAGAGATAAACTTACGGTCTTGCCTGTGGCACGCCCTTGCTCTAGGCTTATATAATGACTAAAGTCCAGCATAACCTGTTTTTGATACCAAGTAAGTTCAAAGGGTTCATCTAGTTCTGTCTTGTCATAATTCATAATAAATTCAGAAGCCAAGACAGGGTTCCGCATGACCTCATACCACATTATATCTTCATCTGTCTGCAAACATTTTTCTACTAATGCCATTACTTATTACTCCAATAGTTAATTATCTTTGGTTCTAACTCCCTGCTCTGTATATTAATATCATTAGTTAGAATTAAACCATCCTCCAAAGTGTAGGGTTTACCATCAAAAGGTATCGTGTAAGCTTCGTGGTGAGGTTCTCCACCCCACTTATGAATATAGTATTCTCTATTGAATTCAAATAGTTTATTAGTAGAACCACCACTACCCTGTTTAATTGTTCTACTCCAGAAATGGAAGTAGTATCTATTAGCTAGATTACATACCTTTAAATCTAGTAGTTTTCTACGATAGTTATAATCATCGTCTTCAAAATATGCTTTGTAAAAATTAGTATCTATATAACCAGCCTTATCAAAATACTCTCTAGTATATAGGCATAGGTTATGGATATTTACCATCGGATTCTCTACTGTTGGAGATGGCTCTTGTATTACCACAGGGTCTTTTGTAGGAACAAATTTCTTCCAGCACTCATTAGATAGGTCATTAATAATTAAGTCATTACCAACAAAATATTGGCTGCATTCTGGATATAGTTGGACTAGATACTTACTTGTTATTTCTGTAGTATTTACACACAAATACCCAGCTTCTGCTGCTTCCACCATTGAATCTAATGTATTCTCATAAGCAATTACATCATTACCCATAATAATAACTGCATCATAACCGTTCTTCTTGAAAGCATAATCGGTAATATCATTAACACTAGCCGGAAAACCCTTATTCATATCATGCATTATATAGTGTACTTGTTTTCTATACAATAACTCCTGAGTCTGCATATCTCCGGGCTTTCCTATTACTACAAAGATATCCTTACATCCACTGTATGTAGACATAATGGAATCAATGGCTTTTTCTGTAAACATTGTATTACCATAAGTGACAATTCCGAATAAGATTTTTAGCATTGCTTATTACTCCATTTTACTGCTTTCTCTAGTTCCATTTTAATATCATTAGGATTGTCTGTACCACACCAAGCTAAAGTTGCTCTAGATGTTTGCTGTGTTAGCATGTGAGCACAAGCTTTCTCCCAAGTATAACCTAACATATATAAATCTGGATTATTATAGTTCTGTCTATTCTGTGAGTAGACATACGGGCCAGAACTTCTACCAGCTATGGTGTCAACAAAAGTAGAAAGATAACTAATTTCGGGCAAATCAGTACCATACTGTTTCTTAATTATATCTTTGATACAAATAACATTAGTGGGTTTATTAGAATAATTTTCAGTTACTAGAAACAGGACATCTTTGTACTTATCTGCTTCATCATTTACATAAGAATCAAATGAGAAGTTAGAAGCTTGTCCAGATTGTACAGAACCATTAGATATTAGTATAAGAGGCCGGTCTATATTTCTATATACAAATTGATTTATATTTTCGTAGTATTCATCTTCTAGTAAAGTAATATCTAGTTCTGGTACATAATTAATATCATTAGTAGAAAATCTATAATCTATACCAAGAGAAGAAAGTGTATCAGTAAACATTCTTCTTAAATTACTTAGAGAACAAGTAACTCCGGGGAATACATATTTACCATAAGCATAACCCAACCAAGTATTAATATATAAATCTTTTCCATATAAAGCGTAAGGTTGTCTTTCTAAACAGTTATAATCTAGTTCTTTGAATTTCAAGTATGGTAAATCAAAGAACAAGTGATGATCTTTATTATGAGCATAGTAATAAGAATCTGCTAAAGATAAACTTGCAATCTCTTTAACAAACTCTCTAGAAATCCACAGGTCTCCATTTCCGTACCCGCAATAAAAAATAATGTTATCAAAATTCATACTAACTCCTTGTGAATATACTGTGAAATTCCTTTATAAAGTTATCATTACTCCATCTAGTATAGAAGTCTTCTAGCGGGGTAGTTCCTAACTTAACTATATCTTCTACAGAATTAAGTGACCAGTCTATCTCTGGTTTATAAACATGTCTAAGATAGGGTGTATTCTGTATTGCTATAGGTCTATTTACAGAGAGTGCATAGTCTATAACACTAGCTATACCATCATTTGCATTATATCCATAGTAAAACATATTAACATCATTCTTGGATAAAAATAGTAGAGTTTCTTCATCAGTTAAAAAATTATGTGTAATATTGAGAGTAAGATTCTTTCTTCTATTAATCTCTCTACATTTATCTGCTACTGCTCTAGTTTCGTTACCAGAAATATCTCCGAAGTGAGCATTGGGTATATGAAGATTGATTACTGCTCTGTCATAATTATTATTCATATAATCCACTATCTTATCAAAACCCTTATGCCAGAAACCAAATCCAAAACTTCCTACTGTTAAAGTATCATTAGGTAATACTTCATAGTTAGTTTTAAACAAAGGTCTTGGTACTAATATAGACTTCTCTAGTGGTATAGTACCGTTGCCATAAGCACCAAAGAAGAAATAGTAGTCATAGTTTGCTCTCACATTACTGCAATCGTGATATATAAAATAATGCTTTCTATGGTCATTAACTACTTCCTGTTCTGATAACCAGCCCATAGTACACGAATGCCAATTATAAATAATGGCCTCTGGTTGGTAAGTATTGACTAAGTTTCTATATTCAGTTATAGAGTCCACTTCTGCATAAATATAGGGTACAGTTGTATCTTGTACTAATAGATTGAATACTCTCTTACCAAACTGGTATACTCCACACTGTTGTTCTTTATGTGTTATAAATAAGATAGGCTTCAATATGTTTTCTCCGAAGGAGAATTCTCTTGTTCTAAAGCTTGATCTATAGCAGAAATTAATTGATTTCTTCTCTTATTTAAATTCTGAGCTTTATGTGCGGCTTCTAGTTGTTTATCCGAAGATAAATTCTCATCTTGTATATCATCTTGTGCTAGAAAGCACTTTAGATCGGTAGTGATAAGTTCATCAATTAGTACACCTATAGTTTTTTCTCTAATATCCATTGTCTTCCACCTTTGTGATAGTACAATTTTAGTTCAGGTAACGGGCAAATAATTATACCACCACTATCTAGGTAGTCATTGTATGAAACAAGAATATTATCTATAAAGTGCCAAGGAAGTAAGACCAAGGCAGAAGGAGGTACAGATAACTTATCCTCAGGTACAATAGGTATGTTAGAACCTAAAGTTTTCAGACCAAACTTATCACTATTTACTTCATAGATAGAGTCTATTAGAGTATTATCAATACCATAGACCTGCAATAAAGTGTTGCCTTTTGTACTAGCGCCTATAGCTGAAACCCGTACTCCCTTGCTTTTCATAAGATTTAATTCTTCTAAAAGAAGGAATTTCTGAGTCTCTATTCTCTTTCTAAAGTCTTCAAACATATGAGGATTAGCAAGTAATTCTTGTTCCCTAAGGAAGTAGTAGTAACTCATAGTGTCGAGTTCTCTGTCTGATGCTGAAGTGATTTTTTCTATATATAGTCGCACACTTCCACCATTTACTTTATTGTATTCAACACTAAAGATATGCATACCGAGGCTGCTAAACAATCTTCGTAGATACTGGATATCATAGAACAACAAGTGTTCGGAACATGCGTGATCGAATGCAGTAAGTGTAAGCATAGAGTATAAATCTGTAAATTGTACAACAAAGATACCAGCATCATCTAGCATATATTTAACGTCTTCTATAAAGCTCTTAGGGTCTGGTAAGTCATAAAACATAGCAATTGCTGTAATTACTTTTGCTTTTTTAGGTAATTCCATGCGTGTAAAATAATCATTAATAAAAAGATCACACTTGTTTTCTACTGGTTTTAAATTGAGTGCAGGATCGAAACCCACCTTGAATATAGTTTTATTACTATAGAAATCAAATAAGCTCTGGTCGTTACAACCAATATCTATAACTAGATCATTATCTTCTAAATCTATCTTACTCTCTACAGAAGTAACTACATTCTTTAAATCAGATAACATACTTTTATTAAGTCCAGACCTATACCAATAGGTTCTATACATGGAGTCTAGATTTACTGTATGCATTAACTGATGCAAACCACAATCGTTGCACTTAGCAACTTGAAGTGGAACTTTCTGGTATTCAGAATAGTCTATATTCATTGGTACAAAATTAGAAGGATAAATTTCTCCTAGATCACAAACAGCATTTAACTCACCACCACATACTCTACAATTACTCTTTTCTATTTGTACCATTAGTATAGTCCTTTACATATTCATAATATTCTAACTTTAAACCCTCTTCTAAAGAGGTGGGAAGGTATACATAATCTAAGCATCTAAATACAGGAAGTGATTCTTTGTATTTATCAAAAATAATAGATTGTTCTTTTATACAGATATTCTTTCCGGAGATACTATTTATCTTTCTAGCTAACTCATAGACACTATAAGTATTTGCTGTTCTAAACTCAACCACTCTTGTGTCTTCGTCTGGATAAATGTCTTTTTGATTAACAAGTTCTGTGATAACATCCTCTACATAAATAAAGTTTCTTTTGTAATCATCTGTAGAAATGTTAATAACACTTTGTTCTTTAGCAGTAGCAAACTTATAACAAAGACTGTCTACTACCTTCTCCGGTTTACTAGTATAACCATACACAGGATTCAGTCTTACTATTTTTATATTAAATTTAGATTTACGAAACAAAGCTTCATTATACAGCTTCTCTAAGCCATAAGACGTATCAGGATATTCTGCATAAAAACTACTCGTAAAGATTAACATACCGATACTTTCTGGATTTGCTGATTTAAGTATGTTAATATTTATAAGAGTAGATAGGCCATACTTATAACGGTCAGAGTTTAGATATTCCTTATTTCCCGATTCTGCGGCTAGTTGATAAACAACATCAAAGTAATTGTCAGTAAATAGTTTCTTGCACTGTTCTAAATCAGTAAGATCACAGTTGATATACTCTGTACAAAATTGTGGTTCATGTCTAGAAACACCAATCACATAATTGGTTTCATCTTCCATTAATTTTTTACAAAGTTTAGTTCCTACGAAGCCACTTGCTCCTAAAACTAGTATTATTGCCATTATTATAATCCACCTATCTTGTAGGTTATATCACCTACAACTCTTCTGTAATAATAGTATGTTTATATTTCTCTCCGGTTTGCATATTTTGAACTATAAAAGAATATGAACCATTTTCATTAACTATTATATTGGAGATAGGTAGTAAATCATCTCCATTATCATCTGCTAATATAAACATTCTTAATAGATTCATATATGTTTTTACATCCAGTACATTCTCTTTCTTCATAACTAACTCCTCAGTACTAACACATTTCTGCTGGTATATCTTTTTTATTCCTAAGTCCATTCTCTAATAACCAAGCAGATGTTATCTCAACTTCTCCATCACACACAACTCCATCAATAGACCTATGACACTGTAATTTAATTTTATTTGTTTTAAACTGTGGATATTGAAACCACATTGTAGCTAGTAACTCATTACACTTAGGACAGAAGATGTACATCATTCTTTGCTCATAAAACTTTTTAGCTTTTGCCTTAATCTCTTCTAGTGCTGAAACAGCGTCTTCTTGCTTCTCTGAACGTCTAGACTTACGTGAAATCTTTAGACTATCTTGTATTTTAGCAATATCACTACGTAAGTCTGTCTGAATCTTACTAACTTGGTTTAAGATATAAATATTACCATCACTAATTCCATCGGCATTAATCTTATTGACAATCATGTCATAATCTTCAAGATGTAAAACTGCCGCAGCTAAAGCTCTAAGATCATATTTATCATTAATCTTTAAATCAGTTAAGTCATAATCCTCACCAAATTCTTTTAATTTCTTATCAATTCTTTCTTCCCAATACTTATCAGGAAGAATGCCTATCTCTTTCTTAGCAAACATTTCTTCGAACTCTTCATCTGTCATACTAGCATACTGCTTAAGATTACGTATCTTACTCTTATAAGGTACAGTAGCTCTCTTGGTTCTTTTCCTCTGATTAATAGACAGGGGACTTAAACTTGGTTCTTCTTCCTCAAATTCTAAATCATCAACTTCCATCGAAACTCCTTATGAGAATACAGGTTGAACAGTGTAAGATACAATAACTTCACAAGATACTTCCATTATTCCACCGCATTCAGGGCAGACTAACCTACCCTCACTATCTAAAAATTTGTCTGTATAAAAATCTGTAATATCCTGTCCGCAGAATGGACAAATGACTCTATCACTCATTTTCTTTCTCCTTTTCTATAGATACAAATATCGCACGAAGTTATGCGTATTTATCAATTAGTAAACAGTATACTCCAAATATATATTGAAGTTTTTGTTTACTAAATAATATACTTCTATTATATCACACTTTGTGTTTTTTAGTGCAAAATGACTTATTTTCTTGTAATTTTAGTACATATTTCTTTATTTCTTCTTCACTTTCTGGTATGCATTCTTTATGAAAATAAAGATTTAAGTAGGGTCTATCAAAAGAAAACATTCTACCAGTTCCTTCTATTTCCTTACCACAACTTATACAGTATCTATTCAACTATCTTCTCCATTACTTTCAGAAATCATTTTAGCTTTGGCACTTCTAGTAGCATATTGTGTAATAGTTCTAACAAGAGAAGGAGTAAGAAGTTTCTCGTTCTTAAAGAATAAAAACTGTCTTAGGTGTTCTAAATCTGTAGCCTCAAAAGGTACATAGATAATCTTATGCTCTTTATCTCGATGCATATCACAAGCTATTTCTTCTGGGAATATCTTACCGCAGATTGCACATTTGAATCTTGAACCAACTTTAATAGCCATCTATTCTCCTCGCTTTCTTTGTATTTTTTTATGATTTCTTTCAAATATACAATCCCAATAACACCACTGTCCATTTGTATACAAGTCACAATATGAGCACTTCTTACGATCACCAGATATGTTAATTCTTCTTTTATTGGTTATACCTATTTTCTTATCCATTTAATCTCCTTCAAATGAAAAACTAGTATTTGCACCTAAACAATACGCAACTACAACCAGTTGTTTTATATTAGTTATATCTACCAATTCTCCATACAGAACCGAACCTGCTACCTTTTTAATAATATAATCATATTGGTCATTTATGTACTTAGTATACAATTCTTTATCCATTACATATCTCCTTGACAAACTTAAAATTTTGTGATATAATTACTATATGATTAAGATAATATATCATTCTGTAATATACTTATATTATACCACGATTTAATGCATTTGTCAAGTACCTAGATATAAATATTGGGGGCTTGACAAAACCAAAATATCGTGGTATAATATACATTAAGAATAAAAAATTAAATATTGTATACTTGCGGGGCCAAGACTTGGATAAATAGAATTACAGATTAGTAATTAAATAAATTAAAAAGTAATAAAAAAGCAAGTGTTTGGGATAGATATGATAAATAAAATAAAGAACTAAGCAGAAAATAATATTTGAAACACTCTGCAAATTTTTTAAAATTTAGGAGATAGGTTATGGAAATTATAGTTATGTCTAGAAGTAAGATGAGAAAAGTAAAACCAGATGGAGAGGGTATAGTTATAATCTCAATCCAAGATGTACTGGACTGTATAAAAATGGAACTACAGTCTGGTTTCTTGGACAAACTGCAATTAGACTTCGATGATGTTGATAGGGGTTGGGGTAGAATGTTACCTACAGATGCGGATAAAATTGCTAGATTTGTATATAAGTGGAAAGATAAAGCACGTATACTCATAGTGCAATGTGAGATGGGTATATGTAGAAGTGCAGGCATAGCCGCTGCAATTTCTAAAGTATTAACAGGAGATGACTCTAGATTCTTTGATAAAAGTAGATATGTACCAAATATGTTATGTTATAGATTAACTCTAGAGGCATTATATAAATTGGGACTTGACAAACAGAATAAATTGTGATATAATACATACATAAAAGGAGAATAGTAATGAATAACTATAGGATAGCTTATAGGGATGAATATGAACAAATAGACATAGCAATAGTTTCTGATTGTGAAGATGAAGAAGAAGCTATGGATAAATTTGATGAAGAGTTTGATGGAGAAATTCTAGATATAGAAATTGACTATTGACAAATCACTTATTTCGTGGTATAATGTATATAATCAAGAAAGGATACAAATGACCTTTAAGTATATAACTAATATAAACCAACTAGGACAATTTCAAAATGATTTATTACTTACTAATTATGTAAGTCTTGATACAGAAACTACAGGATTAGATGTATTTAATGATACTCTGACTTTATTACAAACTAAATTAAATGGTAATATTTATATCTTTGATGTAGTTAAGATGGGTATTAGTTATGTTACTTATATTTGTAATCTGATTGAAGCTAGTTCAAAAACAGTAATAGGACATAATCTAGACTTTGATTTGAGATTTGTTAAATTAAATACAGGAGTATTATTTACTCATGTACATGATACTATGTTAACAGAAATGTTAATATACAATGGTATGAAAAGTCATACCAAGTACCCTTCTTTACTAGAGTTAGTGAATAAGTATAAAGGTATATTATTAAATAAAGAGATTAGAAAAAACTTTATTGGTAATACAGAAATAACTCAAGACATGTTAATTTACTCTGCTGAGGATGTAGAATACCTTGACTATATTATGGGAGAACAGTTAAAGTTAATTTCTGCCTCTGGTCAAAGTAAAGTCCTAGATTTGGAAATGAAAGTACTTCCTGTAGTAGTAAGCATGGAATTAAATGGTATCAAAGTTAATGTTGATAAGTGGAATGGTGTGGTAGAAAGTACTAAGAAAACAGTAGAGGGTATTAAAAATGATCTTATAAATAATTTAGTTACCACTTCTGTAGCTTGTAACAAGTATACAAATGCATTAGAACTGTTCAACTTAATGGGTATGCTTGGAAAGAATATTAGTGTAAAACAACAAGACTTATTAACAGGAATTACAGATATTAGTTACATAACAACTTATGTTAGAGATAACATTAATATTAACTCTTCTAAGCAACTACTTAATATATTGACTAATATTTATAATATTGATGTTAAGGATACTAATGAAAAAACTTTAAATAAATTAAGTAGTAAGTATCCAATCATTAAAGAATTAATAACTTATCGTGGCTATGAGAAAGAGTTGTCTTCTTTCAGTTCAGGTTATTTAGATAAGATTTGTCCTAAAACAGGTAGAATTCACACTAGTTATAATCAACTAGGAGCAGTAACAGGTAGGTTTAGTTCTGAGAATCCTAACATGCAGAATGTCAAGGGTAAAGATAAAGACGAAGAGAATTCTGAGGGGTCTAAATATAGACCATGTTTTGAACCAGAAAAGGGTTGGTCTTTCATTTCAGCAGATTATTCTCAACAAGAGCTAAGACTTACTGCGGAGATAACCCAAGATAAGAATATGCAAGAAATTTTTAAGAAAGAATTAGACCCACACAGACAGACAGCTTCTGGTCTATTTAAAGTAAAGTATGAAGACGTAACCAAAGAACAAAGAAGTAGAGGAAAGTCACTTAACTTTGCAATTAATTATGGTACTAGTGAGTATGGTCTAGAGTACAACTTCAACATTCCGCTAGAAGAAGCCAAAGTATATATTGAAGAATACAATAAGTTCTACTCTGGTTATAGCGCTTTTATCGAAGCAATGAAGAAGAAGATTTGGGAAGTTGGTTATTCTACTACTATATTAGGTAGAAAAAGATACTTTGAAATACCAACGATGTTTGAGAGTGGCTTTGAGGCTAGAAAGTTTAAAGATAAAACACTCAGGTCTTTGGTCAACCACACTGTGCAGGGATGCTTGCCACCTGATGCAAAAATCTTGACAAAAGACTCTGGATGGAAAAACATAATTGATTTCGATCACGATAAAGATTTGGTGTGGACAGGCAAAACATGGGCAAAAGCCCTATTAATAAATAGGGGTAAAGATACTCGTATTAGGCTTCATCTATCTGACGGAAGAACTTTTGACTGCGATACACGGCATAAGCTATTAATCAATGATTCTGTATGGCCTCGTTGGGCTACTATGGACGAGATAATAGGAAAGAGACTTGTTATAGATACTCAAACACAGTTTGGACTTCCAGACAACCATTCTGTTGAAGACTGGTATTGGTATGGCAGAATGATTGGTGGCGGCTCAATAAGTGCTGTGGCTTGGACGCTTGCATTTGGTCATAATGAGCAGGAAGTCGTAGACCAGAATAGATTTGAATCTTGGTTAAAAACAAAAGATTTCAAAGGAAAAACAAATAGCGAATGCGGCTGGAATAAGAGCCTAGACAAGAACAATAATGTTAGCTTTTATGGATATACAGGAACAGGAAAGAACTTTTGGAAATCACTTGGCTTAAATGGAAATGCACATACTAAACGGATAAGTGGTCAGGTGTTCTCTTTAGACTATGATAGAAGAAAGGCGGTATTTGACGGTTATTTTGATGCAGATGGTTACATAAGAAAAGCTAGATACGGAAATAAAATAACTAGTTGTAATCGTGACTTATTGTCTGATACACTAAAGCTAATGCAAACATTAGGCTTAGAAGGGAAAATAGGAAAAGTACAAACTCATGTAGTAACCGGCTCTATTTTTTATGGCTTGCAAATTCATAATACACACAGAGATTTAGTAGTAGAAAGTATAGACATTCTAGAAGAAGAAACAATGTATACTTTGTCAGTATTAAATGAAAGACATGCTTTTTCTACAGAAGGAATGATTTCTAAGAATTCGGGTGCGGATATGACAAAAAAAGCTTTAGTTAATGTATTCTATAATAACCCATTTGAAGGTAAATTACGACTTTTATTACAAGTACATGATGAGTTAGTTCTAGAATGTGAAGACAGCATAGTTGAAGAGGCTTGTGAGTTTGTTAAAGAACAGATGTTAGAAGCAGAGCGATATTTTATTAAATCAATTGAGAGTAAGGTAGATGTAGGACATTCTAAACTATGGGAGCATTAAATGTTTAATTACAGTATTGTTGTACTTAATAAAGAAACCGGTGATTTAGTACCTTACCGAGTGGGTAAGGATGAGGATATAGTTATTGTCTCTACAGACCCCAAAGATACAGACGATAGTTGCTATGTCACAACTTGGGATGAAATTACTTCGAAAAACTTAAGAGGAAAGGGTGTATTTATAGATGGCTAAGAGACAAGAATATGGTACATTATTGGACGAGATTTCAGATAAGTATAGTGATGATGTCCTAGTTGATAGCGAATCTAAACTAGATATTATTCCAACAGGTATTACTTCTTTAGATGTAAGTATTGGAGTAGGTGGTATACCTAGAGCTAGGATAACTGAAATATTTGGGCCAGAATCGGCGGGAAAAACAACTTTAGCATTAGGTATTAGCAAACATGCTAACGAACAGGGACTTAAAGTTTTATACATTGACGTAGAGAATATGCTAGACTATGCTTATGCTAAAACTTTAGTAGGAGAGTTGGATACTAAGAATTTCGTAATTGTACAACCAAATACTGGAGAGGATGCTTTAAGAATTGCCAGAAGCGGCATTGCATCTGGAGAGTTCGGTCTAGTCATTATAGACTCTGTTGGTGCTCTTGCTCCTGAGAAAGAGAAAGAAGGGGATATTGAAGATCAGCAATATGCTCTAGTACCTAAGTTAATTACTAAGTTTTTAAGATTAGTGGCTTATGATGTAAGAGTACAAAATGTAGCTCTAGTTTTTATTAATCAAGTTAGGGATAACATTGGTTCTTATATCAAGTCTTTCTCTGTTCCCGGCGGTCATGCACTTAAACACTATTGTTCTTTAAGAATCCAGTTAAAGAAAGGGGAACAGATAAAAGTAAAAGACGAAGTAATCGGTATTAATATTTCTTTTACAATTATAAAGAATAAATTAGCTGCTCCTTATAGAAGTGCGGTTATACCTCTGATGTTTGGTACAGGAGTAGATGAGTTACGAGATTTAATTAACTTTGCAGATATGTTAGGAGTGCTTCATAAGGGTGGTGCGTATTATAAATACGGAGACTTTGTTCTAGGTAAGGGTACAGTTGCAACTATGCAATATCTTACTGAAAATAAAGAGACACTTGACAAAATCAAAAACTCGTGCTATAATAGTATTATGAACAAAAGAGAGAAGTTAGATTCTGTAGAACCAGATGTCTCAGAAGAGACAGAGAGCGAGGAATAGTGGACAGAGATTTAGGTATAGAAAGAGTTTATAATTTAGGAGATTATAAGTCAATACGTTTTAGTGACGAGATTCATAATCTACCAGACGAGGTAGCATTTAATGCAGAACTTGTAGACAAAATTCGTTATTTACAACTAGTAAATGTAGAACTTCACTATAGGCAATACTTAGAATTAGCTAAGAAAGTTAATACCTTTGGAGTAGAAAAGATAGCAGAAGCTATGCAATTACTGGAAGATGAAAAAGCAACCACATTGCAAGATATCAAAACTATATTATTTAAAAAAGAATAGAGAGGTCATATTATGCCATTTGCAACAGTAACCGAAAAATTTTCAGGTGAGTCAAAATTTAAGAAAACAGAATTCATTGCACTCCCGCCCGGAATTACTACTATAAGGATTCTTGAAGACAGTGCACATCGTTCTTATGTTCACTATGTCAAAGGTACATATGTAGAGTGTCTTGGTGAAGATTGTCCAATTTGTCGAAATAACAAACAGATAATTATGGAGAATCCAAAAGAATTTAGGAATATTCCTAACTATAGTGGTAGAGTAGAACGACATGCAGTAAATGTCTATGATAGAACTATGGTAAAGATTTGTCCTAGTTGTGGTAAAGAGAACAAGAAAGTAGACCAGTCTTACCCATCAGTTTGCGAATGTGGACAGATGCTTGTTACTACTGTAGAACAACCTTTAAATAAGGTTAAGATTCTCGCCAAAGGAAAAGATTTATTTAGTAAGCTGAATGTATTAGAGATGTCTGTTCTTGATGCAAACCGAGAACCACTTGGACTTAAAAACTTTGATATAACTTTATTTGTATCTGGTACAGGAAGAGATACTGTAATCACACCAGTACCACAAGCTATGGTGACAGATGTAATTCCTGAACAAGAGCTTTTTGACACTGGTAAGGTTAACTTCAAACTTACAGAAGCAGAGATACTTGATCTTATGAAGGGTGTGCAACTGAGAGACATTCTCACAGCTAGACGGTCAAGTGCATCAGATACTGTAATAAAAGAGGAAGTTGTAGATACGTCTAAAGCTGTACAAGAACAGATTAATAGTCTATTTAACAACTAAGTAAAAGCGTGGTTGCTTTTATATCCCTGATAGGGGAGCCAAACCCTCCCCTATCTTATTGTAGGAGAATTATGAAGGTAGATTCACTAGCAGAACATTTCTACGAACAATTATATAAAGATGAAAATCCAGCAAGTATTTTAACTACTTTTTATTGTACTTCTATGGAAATAGAACGTACAGAAGGTCTTGCTAAAATATTTGGTAAGTTGACTAGAATGTATGGTAAAGAGGCTGTATTTGCTTCTGTAATAAATGTATATGATATGGGTACAGAAATAAAAGGAAATCCATATCGTATTTTAGCTTTCTTTGCTAAAAAGAATATGTTATCTGATAAGTCGGTAGATAGTCCGTCTTTAACAGATACCATAAACGAAAACAAGTTAAGAATTCAAGAACTGGAGAGGAACAAGAATGCCAGATAGTTTATTCTGTTATGACGCAGAAGTTGCAATATTAAATTTAATCTTAAAGAATCCAGAATTAGTTTATAATTTACCTAATCTGCGTTCTTATATGTTTAGCTCCTCCCCTCATACTTTAATCTACGCTACTATGACACAACTAGTAGAAGCAAAGTATCTACCTGATTATTCATTAGTTAAAAATAAATTAGAATCAGATAAATTATTAGATTCTATTGGTGGAGAAGAAACTTTAAAATTAATTGTTAGCCAAAGTAATAAAGAGGAAAATCTTAAAGAATTTGAGAGACAAATTATTGCTTCTTATAAAGCAAAACAATTACTATCTTCTTTATCTCAAGCGTCTGAGAATGCTAAAGCGGTGGGAAAGATCGATGATACTATCTTAAATCTTAAAACTTTCTTAGATAATCTTGATGATACAACTGGTGGAGATACTACTCAATTAATTGGTAATATGATAGAGCCAATTTATGCAGAGATAGTTAATAGGACAGAAAATCCTATGGCATCAGGAATAAAGTTTGGTATACCTGATGTAGATGCCGCAACTAGTGGTTTAACTCCGGGTGAGATGTGGATTGTGGCTGCTCGGCCTACAGTTGGCAAGTCAGCAGTGGTATGCAACTCTGCTCTAAATGCTGCCAAGATGGGAACCCCTGTTTTAATCTTTAATCAGGAGATGAACAAGCAAGCAATCGTAGAAAGATTTCTAGCTATAGAAACAGGCATACCTTTATTAGCCATGAGAACAGGCTTAAAGAAAGCCGAGTTAGAAATAATCAAAGCCAAACTAGAGGAATTTAAGAAGTTGCCTATTTATATTGATTGTACTTTTGGTATGGGACTAAACTATACTCTTTCTACAATTAGAAAGTACCACAAGCACAATGGAGTTAAGTTGGTCTATCTGGATTATATTCAATTATGGTCTGATAGAGGAGAAGAGCAAACTTCTGAATTAGGTAGGATTTCTCGTGCTCTTAAATTATTAGCTGGAGAGTTAAGTATTGGTATTGTGGTTTTATCACAATTAAATCGTCTTGTAGAGTTAAGAGAGGATAAGCACCCCATTTTATCTGACTTAAGACAGTCAGGCAATCTAGAAGAAGATGCAGACTTAGTTGCTTTTCTTTATCGAGATGAATTATATAATCCTAAAACAAAGGATAAGAATGTATTGGAGTATATTATTAGAAAGAATCGTTCAGGCCCAATAGGTACAATTATGCTAAAAATAGATTTACCATCAAATAAAATAACAGGATACCAGTAATGGGAACTAATAAAAGTAAAGATAAAGGTTCTAAATTTGAAAGAGATATTGTTAAGATTCTAAATGATATTATAGTGGGCGCTAACTTTAAAAGAATCCCTGGTTCGGGTGCTATTGGTACTATAATGGGGGAGTCTATGCTTACAGCAGATGTAAGAGGCAAAGTAGATAACTTTCCAGTAGATTTTAAGGGAGAGTGTAAAGTTGGTTATAACAGTTCTACAGGTAAAGAGGTTAAACAGTTTACTCTAAAGAAAGAGTGGCTAGACAAGGTGTGGGAACAGGCTTCTGGAGATTATTCACTTCCAGTATTATTTGGTAAGTTTGATAATGCACGTTCTGGTACTAAGATATTTGTAGTAATGGATGTAGATGTATTTGCTGATTTAATTAATAGATACACAAAAGTACAAAGAGATTTAGATACCTTACAGAACAAAGAAGTACTTGACAAATAGATTATTTCGTGGTATAATGTATGTATAGAAAGGAATAAAATATGCCAGTAAAGATACCAGATTTTGATGATATGCTAAAAGTAGCACAAACAATAAGGAGTCTTACAGCTAAAAAACTTTTGCTAGATACAGAGATTAAGTTTAATGAAGCTGCAATTGTAAAGGTAGTAAATACGGATTCTAAGTATTTTATAAATGGGAAGCCACCTTCAATGTCATTTATTGAAAGTACGTATACATATACAGGATTAAGTGATGAATTGATTCCTATGAGAAAGGAATTAGCTTCAATCATAGCAGAATTAGAAGAAGCAAAACTAAGGTTTGATATATATAGAATGCAAGTAGATATGTACAGAACAGAGGCAGCTAATCAACGTGCTACATCATTATGAGATCAATAAATGTTTCAGCAAGTTCTATTAAAGATTTCTTAGTATGTAGTAAAAGGTATTATTATAGAATAAATAACTCTGAGAGTGGTATACCTACACTACCAATGAAAGTAGGCACTCTTGTACATAAAGTAATGGAAAGTGCTTATGGTCTTGATTACAAGAAAGCTTTAGAGTTAGGAAATAAAGAAATAGAAGTGCTAGGACTGGTTGGAGAAGAAAAAGAATTTGCTCTTAACAAGCTGAAATTGTCTTTAGAACATTATTATAAATTCTTTAATGGTTTAGTATCTAGTGAAGATCAGATAGAAAAGTATTTTAAGATTAGTATTGGTACTAATGTAAATATGGTAGGAAGAATAGACAGATTAAATACAACTAAAAAGCTAATTATAGACTGGAAGACTTCACAGAGAGACCCGTTTCAAATAAATACTGATATACAATTTTTATTGTATAAACATGCTTATAGTCTTATATATAAAGAAAAACCAGTATCTGTACTTTATGCAAATCTCTTTACTGGTAAGTTATTAAGTTTAGTAGATGAAGAGTATAAGAATTATCATAATTTATTTGATTCAACTATACCTACTATGGTTAGTAGAATTAAGATAGGTGATATAAAGTATGAGGGGCTAAAGAAAAAGAATGCATGTAATTCTTGCCCATTTAAACAACAATGCGAAATGGAAGGAGGCAGAAAATAATATGGGATGGTATGTAGAAGTTTTGTGGTTAAATAAGGATATGATTAGAGCCAAAGGAGATATAGAATCTGATGAATTGCAAGATTTATTATTAGTAGAAGCGACTATAACTACTCTTAGATCAAATAAGCAATTTACAGACGAAGAACTAGGAGTCTTAGACACTATGTTAGAATCTGCTAACTTCTTTATTGCAAGTACTAAACTGAATCTAAATAGATCAACAGTATCTAAGATATTTAGGAAGGTATGCAATAAGATTTCATATAAACTTGGTGGTTATTTTACAGATGAAGGCTATCTCTCTTACTTAGAAAGTAAGTATAATCTGACTTCTGAGCAAATAGAAACTTTGAGAGGATACATGAATTCTAAGTTAAGATATAAACTAGCTAGACAAATCTATGAACAAACCGAAAAGGAAGATAATGATGAAGAGTTCTGTGATTAGATGCAAACATGGACACACTAGAGAAGAACATCCCTCTTGTTTTAGGAATGAGGTCTCTAATGCCATAGATACCAACTGTAAAATTGGTGTATTTGATATAGAAACATTACCAATGGATGTTATAACTTGGGGTATGAGAGATCAGTATATTAACAATGACCAAGTATTAAACGATATTTGTTTTCTGGCTTGGAGTTTAAAGCCTCTAAATGAAGCAACTTTCTACTCTGACATTTTAACACCCGAAGAAGCAGTTAATCGGGATGCAAGACGCATTACATTGTCCTGTTGGAATATATTATCTACATATGATATAATAATCGGGCATAACTTGAGTGGATTTGACAAAAAGATGGTAAATACATTCTTCTTAGAGTATGGTTTACCTCCTCTAAAGTATATAGAAATAGATACTTTGGTTGTGGCTAGAAATAACTTTAGATTTAGCTCCAACAAGCTAGATGCAATAAACTCTGCCTTAGGCATAAAGAATAAAATGGAACACGGTGGAATAGAGGTTTGGAAGGGCTGTAGAGTAGGAGATAAGGCTGCTCTTAGTCTTATGAATTCTTACAATATTAAGGATGTTGAAATAACCGAAGACCTCTACTTTAAAGTAAGACCCTATGTTAGAAATATTAACCTAGCTCTTTATAATGAAATAGAAGAACAGCAGTGTCCTATTTGTGGTTGTAAAGACTTAAAAAATGAAGGAACATACAAGACTTCTGCTGGAGTGTGGGATTCATTAAGATGCTTAAATTGTGGTGCATTATCTCGTGGTAAGTTTAATCACTTGACTACAGAGAAAAAGAAGAGCCTATTAATCAACTCTTAGAAGGGAAAACTATGGAAATAACTAGAGTAGTTACAGAATCAATGATATTAAATGATGAAACAGGTATTTGGGATATTACTATGCATACTAAGGTAACTAGAAAGGAAAAAGAGGATTCTAAGGAAGATGTGACAGAGTATGCAGCTAGAACTTATGATACCAGTCCTCTTAGTGGCCTGACTGTTTTAGATAATGCAACACGTAGGTATTTTAAAGACTATAAAGGTTCTACATAGAAAGGAATAATTTATGTCAAAAATAAAGGTGACCAAAATAGCGCCATTGAATCTTATAGTAATTAGACAGGAAGGCGGGCATGACTTCTTTATCTCTGCACCGGATTCTATACTTATTTCTGTAGCTTCTCTATCTTTTCTATTAAAATTCTTAGCTGAGAATGACTATATTAGTGTTAAAACACTGGAAGGAATTATTGAGGACGTAAAGAATCAGAATGATACTATCTAAAACATTGGCGATATTGTTTTCAGGAAAGGCAGGGGTCGGGAAGAGCCGTAGTGCTGCTTATGTAGTAGACTATCTCAGTAAGACATATAATCTAGAGGGGTATATAAATCCTTTTGCTTTTGGAGTAAAAGAGCTAGCCAAGAAAGGTTATGGATGGGATGGAGTAAAAGATACCAAAGGTAGAAAACTATTACAAGATATTGGTAGAATAGGAAGGGAGTATAATGAAAACATTTGGGTAGATAAAGCTTTACAGAGATTCTATAGTGGAGAGACTGTATTTCCAAAAGATTTTGTCATATTTGATGATTGGAGATTTCCTAATGAATTAATTAGATTACAGAAAGAGCCGGGTTTTCATATTATGACTGTCAGAATAGAGTCTCCAGAAAGAGAGATACTAAAGGGTATAAAAGAATATGATGATATATCTGAAAATGCTTTGCCTAGTGTGAATTTTGAAGAAAAGTTACCAGAGTATTACGAACATGCAATTAATAATACTTCTAGTTTAGATGATTTATATTCTACTCTAGAGTACATATTAGATAATGAAATAGAAGAAATAAAATTTAAATAAAAATAAGGAGAAATAAATGGATACTGTATCAGTTCTTAGTGCTGGTGTTATCTCAATGCTTGTTGTGGATGGTATAAAATGGGTCATCAGAAAAATTAAGAAAGACCCTACATATTCATTTCCCACCGTATTCTATTCTGTTGGAATTCCAGTATTAAATGTTTTTACACCTTTTGCTCTATTCTGGTTGGGTGTATCTGTTTCTTCACCGGTTTTGACTCTGTCTTGGCTTGAATTGCTTAAATATGCAATTACAGTGGCCTTGGGTTCTGTAGTATCCTTCTTAGGATATAACACCACTTTAAAGACTCTGAAAGACTACTCTAAAACTCTCGAAAAATAGGGTATTGACTTTTTAAGAATTTTGTGATATAATAGTACATAGAGTACAATAGTTCAATTAGAATCCCTTAGTTCAAGGGAAATGAGAGTAAAATCTCTCTTGTACTCTACAGTGCGGATATGGAGAAATAGTGTCTCGTTGGGCCCATAACCCTATCATCGTCTGCTGCAAATGCAGAATCCGCTACCTAATATTATTGGTGTCCATCCCCTGGCACAGAAATGTGATAAAACCATCGGCAGAAATGGCGAAGTAAAGCCGAGCCAATAAAATTACTCAGAGTGTAATAGGCACGGAAGACAGTTATGTAATGCTGCCAAATGGGTGCAAGCCCCTACCTGAGTAACTTGTAATAAAACGTAAATTTCAAGGAGAAAAACATGGCTCGTGGAGAATTTAATGGAAATCCAGTTGTAACAATTGCTGAAGATGGTTTTGACATATGGAGATATGCTGATAATTTAGAAAAAATTGATTTTTATCATCCTCGCTGTTGCCCATATTGTAAGCAAAAACCCACAGCAGAAGGACATGATGCGTGTTTAGGGACTTTACCAAACGTAAAATTTGCTTGTTGTGGGCATCATAGTTCAAATGGTCACCCTTATGTTATTTTTAATGATGACACAATTATTGACTTTGATAGCACAGAAGAAATGTTAAAATATTTTAAATTAAACCCTTGACAAATATTTAATTATGTGTTATAAATAAAAGAAAAAAGGAGAAAATAAATGACAATTACGGCGGAACAACTACAATTATTGGTCGATGCTTTAAACGCAATCACTCATGGATTAGAATTAATTGCTAGTGCTATTGGTACTTTGGGATTTCTCGGATTCTTATTTTTGTTCTTTAAAAAGATGGGATAATCACCCAATGAAATCGGCATTTCATAGGAAAGGAGTTTCTAAATGAACAGTTCTATTGTATTTTTTCTAGTATTATATGTAATTATTTGTGCTGGATGGGCAATTAAACATTATTGCCATTTTGATTTTTATAAAGATGGATGGATTGATTATCTAAGATATTTTACATGGATTGAATTATTTATTAACGTTATTTTAATTGGAAGCATTCCTATTTATCTGGTTATTATACTTTTAAAACATTTTTTCAAATTATTGGGGAGAATATTTAAATGGTTTTATGATGTTATAACAAGCCCTATTTGTTGGTAAAATAACACCATGAAATATATCTTTTATTATAGAGAGGAGTAGCTAAATGCCTGTACTTGTTAGAGGTAAAATGCTGGAAACTTTGCCAGAAAGCGAACACAGATTCCATGAACTTATGCAAGCATGGGAAACAGGAAGTATAACTTATAGGCAATTCTATAAAGCGTATGAAAATAAGTGGACTTTAGAAAAGCTTTTGTGGTGGGAAAGCGCCACTATTTATGAAAAGTTAAAACTTTTATTTAATAAAGGAGTACTATGAGTACCAGTATTGATATAGAAGCTTATTGTAGTAATTGTGGTAAACGATTGAGAATTAGTCATAGTCAAGTTTCTGGTGATATAGAAATAGATGTAGAACCTTGTGAAGATTGTTTAGATGTAGCTAGAGACACTGCTAGAGAAGAAGGTAGGGATGAAGTCAGAGAAAATAAATGAAACTAAATATCGTAATAGAGCTAAATGTTTAAAGTGTGGAGATATTATAGAGTCTAAATCTGTACATGATTTTGTATCTTGTAAGTGCGGAGAAATATTTGTAGATGGCGGGCAAGAATATTTTCGTGCTGGTGCTAAAGATATGAAGAATTTTCAACCTATGTATGAAGAAAAGGAGTAATATGAAAGTCAAAATTGGTAATACAACTTATGATAGTAGTGATGAACCTATTATGTTAATTATGAATGAACAAGACAAGTTTAATATTTCTCACATGCATCCAGATGCTACTAAATATTGCTCATATCCAGAAGAAATAAATAAAGAAACAATCTATGAATTTATGGGTATAACCGAAGAATTAGAAGATACAAGAATCATAGAAGAATAATGGGCAAAAAATTTAGATACTTAATCTATGTAAATAATCATCTTATAGCAGTGGCATCAGCTAAAGAATTAGATTTTTGTGACTCAGTACAGATGATGTGGTTACTTAGAGAATTAAATAAAACTACAAAAGTGAATAGAATTGAAGAAATCACAAAATATGTAGAGGTAGAATAAAAATTAGGAGATTCTATGCAAACATTTCTTCCATATAGAGACTTTAAGAAAACTGCAAAATCTTTAGACAGACAAAGGCTTGGAAAGCAACGAGTAGAGGCATGGCAAATTTTACAAGCGATTACCAATAAAGACTATGGATGGCAAAATCATCCAGCAGTGAAAATGTGGAGAGGTTACCCAATTGCACTATCTGAATATGGAATAGATATTTGCACAGAATGGATAAACAGAGGATATAAAGATACTATGCTGGCCAGGTTTGCAGATTTTCTCATGCAACAAGATGCTCCCGTAGAGTATCCAGATTGGCTAGGAAACGATGTTTTTCATTCTATGCATCGTGGAACACTTTTGTATAAAAATTATGAGTGGTACTCTCAGTTTAGTTGGAAAGAAATACCAAGATATGAATATTTTTGGCCGGTGTAATTAAAATAGATAAAATTGGTACTTGACAAAAGTTAATTTTCGTGGTATAATACTTATATGATTGGAAATAAGAGTTCGAGCCTCTTCTTTGTTGGGTGGTCTAATAGGGACTAAGACGCCAATCACCCCCTTAATAATTTAATAATAACTTCTTGTAGGCTAAATGGATAAACCGCTTCCCCTCTAAGGAAGTCTTCTGATTTCGACTATCAGCAAGAAGACCTGAAAGGATAAAAAATGGAAAACAAGAAAAAATACTGGTACTATATAACTACTTATACTTGTGTACTTTGTGGAAAACAGGAAATATACAGAGAAAGAAGGTATACGGAGAAACCAAAAAATTATTGGGAATGTCACGAAGACCACGAAAAAGCTTGCGAATCACATTTTTGTTAAAAAGGAGAATTAAATGTATAAAATTTTGGATGAATTAAAAGGCTATTGGGATGAGAAATTTGTTTCACCATTTGAGGCAGAAGATTTCTTAGCAGGTATGAATATCAGTAATCCCGAAGCCCTCGGTTTGTTTATTGTAAAGGCATAATATGAAGAGAGTTTGGCAAGCAATTCTATGCTTCTTTGGAAAACATATACCATATACTTTTTATGAGATAGCAAGTATAAATGGAGAGATAGAGTTAGAAAGAAGAACAGAGATTTGCTTAGCTTGTAACAAGACAAAGTATTACAAAGAAATTTTACATTAGATACTGGAACTCGGGACTGTTTGTGATTTTTATAGACCGTAGCTTAGGCTAAGAAAATATTCCTAATAAGAATATAGGGTGCATAGAAAATCTCATATCTGGGCGTACTTCCCCCGGCTTATATCCGGTCATTAAAAGAATAATTGGTGTATGAGAGTCCGAGTCTCTCCGCCCAGACCTAGAATTAAATAATAGGGAGTATACATGATAAATTGGGTAATGAGTTTCAAAGATTTTAATGGTGGCTGTGGCAGATGTGGAGAACTTACTCATTTAGATTTTGTAGCCGGGAGTGTACTCTACTTTAATAAAGATGCATTGAGATACATGATAATCCCAACTACACCAATATATTGTACCCACTGTCTAGCACAGATGACAGTACTCAATGTACAAATTAGTACAATAGATGTAACTAAAGAATTTGCAGAAATGGTAAAAGGAGAGAGTGGTGAAGTGTCCAAAATGTAATGGTTGCCTAGAGCATAATTGGTATAACGAAATGCATTACCTGTGGTGTTTTCTATGTAAGAAATCTTATAGTGTATTTAATGGTAAACTTACAGAAATTAATCTAGAAGAAGAGTATAAAAGGATATATGGACATCAGTAAAGTAAGTCAAAGGGATAGTAAGATTGTTAATCGTAAAAATGGCATGGGTATAAATAATCAGTATAGTATTCAGAAACAGAAAAAGGAACAGGCAAAGAAGCTTCGTAAAGAGCGAAAAGAAAAGGAAAGATTACTAGAAATAACCGAGGGATAGATGGAATTATCTTTATTAGAGGAACTAATATCAGAAGACTTTGGTCTAACTGTAATTAGTGATAGATGGGCTAGAGCAGATGAGCACGACTCTCTAGTAGTAGATAGAGAGAAGCAAAAGAAGAAAGTTGAGAATAGTGAATGCCTCCTAAGAACATATTAACTGGAAAACGATTTGGAAAATTATTAGTATTACATGAATCAAATAACAAAAAAGGTAGCAACGGTTCTTATTACTGGCATTGCTTGTGCGACTGTGGTAATACCATAGAAGTTAGGCAGGATTCATTAGTAGGAGGCAAAATAATGGACTGCGAGCACAAAAGAAAATATACTCCGAATGACGGATTTTTTACGTATCCCAATCCTATTAATAGCTATTGGGCAGGGTTTATTGCTGCTGATGGGTGCATATGTGGTGGTGATCGTGTACTAAGCATAAGTTCATCTAGCGCAGATATTCAACACTTGGTTAGTTTTTGCAATGATGTCGGTTTAAGCAATAACGCACTCCATACCTACCACTCTTTTGGTGGGTACAAAGAACACAGCACTTCTTCTGTAGCACTAACTTCGCCTAGAATTATATTTGATTTAAAAAATAACTATAATATAACAAGTAGAAAAACATTTACGCTCATTCCTCCAAATTTAAAAAGCATTGAGTGTATAAATGCTTTTATAGTGGGATTGGTAGATGGAGATGGCTGGATAACTAAAATATATTCAAAATATAAAGATAAAGTCTATCCATATATAAATATTGGTATTAGTGGAACCAGGGAAATATGTACTTGGGTGGTGGATACTGTGAGAAATGAGTGTGATATGCCTAATGGCAGTATTCATAAAAATGGAAACATATACATAGGGTTATTGTCTGGGATAATAGCAAGACACTTTTACCTTATCATAAAAGAATATGATATACCCAAACTAGATAGGAAATGGAGTAAGATCGGAGATCATATTGGTGTATAATAAGTCATTACTGTATAGCTTAATTGAAGATGATTTTGGAATTGAACCTAGTGGCGGTGGCAGATGGTACAGAAGTACAGAACACTCTAGTCTTGTTTATGATGCAGAAAAGGACATGTTTTTCTTTAACACACATAATATAAGTGGAGATTCATTTGTCTACTTAACTAAGGTAAGAAATTGGCCTTATTCAGAAGCAAAAGACTATCTTAAACATAAGAATATTTCTGCTACATTTATCCATGAGATCAGAAATAAGGAGGAAGTAGTAGTCTACCCTAAATTAGTTAAGATATTCCATGAGAATCTTTTAACTGGAGCAGATAAAGAATATTTCTATAAGAGAACTATTACAGACGAGACAATTAGTAGGTTTGAATTGGGATATGATAACGGCTTCTATATGATTCCAATTTACCAAGATGGCCTATTTAAGCAATTTCAGATGCGTAAAGATTATCCTGTTAAGACAATAAAGAATTATTATAGGGGTGTAGGAGGGCTACTTTTTAACTCAGAAGTTATGAGAATGACTAACAAGATAGTTTTTGTTGAGGGAGTTACTTCTTGTATAGTACTTAATCAGAATGGTATACCCTGTGTAAGTTCTAATACAGGTGCAGAAGGTTTTATGGCACGCTGGTTTCCATACTTCCAACACCAAGACGAAATCGTGATTTTAAATGATAATGACTCAGCAGGAAAACTCGGGGCTATAAAAGTAGCCAATATCTTAGGTAACACTAGATGTAAAATCTATACTTTTGAAGGAGAAGAGCCAAAATATGATTTAAATGACTGGTTCATAGATGGAAGAACTGTAGAAGAACTTATGAGTACTATAAAAGAAAAATCTAAATATTCATTTGAATTAGATTTTAAGGATAAGAAGAAAAGGAGATTCTAAATGAAAACAGTAAATGAATTAAAACAGAGAGCCATGAGTAAACTGTTATCTGATATAGAGTATGATATCGAGAAAGCAATGCGAGAAAACAGAAACTGTGTTCTTGAAGTAGAACTAACCTCTTACATACAACGTGAGCTAACCGAAGCTGGTTTCATTATAGAGGAGGGTATCTATGGTACTACTGGATATACTAGTCCAACTGGTAACTATACCTATTACAACTATAAAATTTCCTGGAATAAAGTTTCTAGTGCAGAAGAGTACGATGATAATAAGTTGGTAGGAAGTTAAAGGAGTATTATATGTTAATAGGCTTTGATATTGACGGAATTATTTATAATTATCATCAAGCTTTATATGATGAAATGGTGGCTATGTTTGGACTAACAGATGATTATGATACTTTCTGGACTAAAACTATGCCTAGCTACAGTAAGTTTAAGCAAGATAATCTAACTTCTATAGAACATATTTATGCTAATATGCCACCTAGTAAAGAGATAATTGATACAGTTAAATATTTTGCAAAAAAATTTGGTGAAGTATTTTATGTAACTGCTAGACCAGAAAGTTGTAGATTTGTAACTTATAATTCTATGAAAAATTGGGGCTTTCCTTGCCTAGAAAACCTGTATATTGTAGGAAAGCAGAAAGACCAACAAGTAAAAAAGTTGCACTTAGACATTTTTGTGGAAGATAGAGATAAACATGCCTTAGAATTGAAAGATATTTGTAAGGTATACTTAGTGAAGAAGCCTTGGAATGTTAGTATTCAAGAACAATTTAGTTGTATAGATTCTATCATGGACTTAAGGAGTATTTTATGAAGTTAATTAAATTTAGGCGAATTGGTAGAAAATATTGGGAAATAGCTTTTAATGAAAAACAACTTTATGAAAAGCTACACGGAGAAATGGCAGAGATACACATGCCAACCAAACCACTAGTAGTTAGACTTTGGTATAAACTATTTCCAATGAGATTTGTTAAAGAAAAGGTAGACAATATATGAGTGAATTAGTTAATGTAATAAAGGATTACTATGAGAAAAGGAATTTAACTTGGCCTAACTTTGACAATGCCATTAAGTTCTTGGTTACAGAACTGGCTGAGGTTGAAGAATTAGATTTAGACAGGAGTTCTTCTTGGGTTAGAAATCACCCAGAAACTAAACCTAAATATAATAAGGAAGACATGGCAGAAGAGTTGGGAGATGTAGTATTAATGGCTATGGTAGCAGGTATAGTAGACGGAGTAGACCCATTAGAGGCTCTACTTAATAAGATGAATAATAAACTTAAAGCTTTGGGTTTTACAAGTGAACCAGAATAATAAATACATTGGAGAGTTATGATATTATTAATCGGCACAGAACACTGTTCTAGATGCACTATGATTAAAACTATATTAAGTAAGAAGGGTATACCATTTGAGTATACCCTTCTAAGTTCTTTATCAGAAGAAGCACAAACTTGTTATACCGATTTAGCAAACAGTAAGGGTATTACTCAATTTCCTTTAATTATTAAAGATGATAAACTACTTAGTTTTGAAGAGGTGACAAGTGTACTTTAGAACGACTTATGATTCAAATTTCGAAGACTTCTACATGCATTTAAAAGCTAAGTATCCCGATAAATTGTTCGATTTAGAAGGCATTGGTAAGCAGATGGATTTATCTGAATTCAGTAGAAATTTCTTTTCTTCTAAGGTTACTTCTGATAGTTCTATAGATGCTAATTCTAATGTAGATGATACTTCTATTATTACTTATACAGTAGAGTTACCTAAACCTTTCTTTAAACTAAATAGTTATTATATCTTGTGGAAAGAACTAAAGCGTATCTATAACTTAGAGACTGCTAATACTATTATAGAGAAGCAGTTAGTAGGCGATATTTACATACATGACTTCTACGGTTTTGGGGCAGGAATTCCATACTGTTTCAACTACTCTACCTATGACATTATGACTAAAGGTTTACCTATGGTGGGTAAAGTTAGATCAATTCCACCTAAACACTTACATGCATTTAAATCTCAACTAGAACAGTTTGTTATCATAGCAGCCAATTCAACACTAGGAGCCACTGGTTTAGCTGATTTATTAATAGTAATGTCTTACTATGTCAAGAATATACTAGAGACTCAATCAGATGCACATGCTAAGTTTTCTACCAAGGAAGATTGCTGGACTTATGTGAAAGAAATGCTAACTAGTTTTATTTATAGTATTAACTTCTCACTAAGAGCAAACCAGAGTCCATTTGTTAACCTAAGTCTGTATGATAGGCTTTTCTTAGAAACCATGTGTCCAGATTATATATTCCCTGATGGAACTAATCCTAATATAGATATAATTGAGAAGTTGCAACAGATATATGTAGATATTATGAATACAGAACTTGAAAGAACTCCACTTACTTTTCCTGTTACTACAGCTTGTTTTAGTGTAGATGAAGATAACAACATAAGAGATGAAGCATTCTTAAACTTTATAGCAGAAAGTGATAAGAAGTATGGATTTATTAATATTTTCTGTGGTAAGAGTTCAATTCTAAGTGCATGTTGTCGACTTAGATCAGATACTAAAAATGAGTACTTCAATTCATTTGGTTCTGGTACTACTAAAATAGGTAGTCTTGGAGTATGTACTATTAACTTTCCTAGACTAGCAGTTAAAAGCCAAGGTGAGCAGACAAAATTTTTTAGCCTTCTTAAAGAAGAATTAAGTGTAGCTTCTAAAGTAAACAATGCTAAGCGTCACTTAATAGAGAAGAGAATAAAGAATGGTAATGAGCCTCTTTATACTCATGGCTTTATGGATTTAAGTAGGCAGTATTCGACTACTGGAGTTAATGGACTTAATGAATGTGTAGAGCTAATGGGATTAAATATACTAGAAGAGACTGGGCAAACATTTGTACTAGATACTCTAGATATTATCAATGCTAGTAATGACACTTTCCAGAAGTTATATAATGCTCCTCATAATGTAGAACAAGTCCCCGGAGAAAACTCTAGTATTAAGATAGCAGAGAAGGATAAGTTATTAGGTTATCAGGACAAATATGATATTTATAGTAACCAATTCATACCACTTACTACTAATGCTAGTTTACTAGATCGTATTCGACTCCAAGGTATGTTTGATAAGCATTTTAGTGGGGGTGCAATATGCCATTTAAATGTAGAGTCTAAGATAGAAGATACTGGCAAACTTAAGAAGCTGATTTTAGTGGCTGCAAAAGCTGGAGTTATTTACTTCGCTATTAACTATAACTTACAAGAGTGTGAAGAGGGGCATATGTCTGTAGGAAGAAAAGATACTTGTGCTACTTGTGGTAAACCTATAATTAATAATTACAGTAGGGTTGTGGGATTTCTTACTAATACTAAGAACTGGCATAAGGTAAGGCGGGATTTGGACTATCCTAACAGAAAGTTCTACAAGGAGTTAGAATGATTAAGTATATTAAAATTATTAAAGAATTTGGCATTGTTCAATTTATACTTGCTATGTTAGTTATTATACTAGAAGACTTAGCCGAGCTTTTGTATTTACTTCATATACTTATATATAAAAAAGCAAATACAATTCGAGAGTCGGTGACAAAGGGTTCAAAATGAATATAGTTTCTGTACAATATACACTTAATAACTTAAGTATGGATATTTACCTCTCTGGGTGTACTAGACATTGCAAGGGTTGCCATAATTATGAACTGTGGGACTTTAAAGAGGGTACAAATTATCTGGATGTATTAGATGGCATTACTCAAAGGGTAAAAGAATTTGATATTGCTATAGATAATATCATGCTATTAGGTGGAGAGCCTTTAGATCAAGATAAAGAAGATCTTTTATATCTTACTACTTATTTGTATGCTTTGGGAAGACCCTTATGGTTATTTACAGGTTATGAATTTAAAGATGTACCAACTAATTTATTAAGGTGGTATGACTATATTAAGTGCGGAGACTACAAGGAAGAACTAGCTTGCAAAGATAATATCCAATATGGTATTAGTCTAGCAACTAGTAACCAGAAGATTTATAAGAAGGGAGTTGATTACCTATGCTCACAGGAGACACTTTAATCGCTACAGTTTATGATGGTACAAACCAACTTCGAAACATAGCCTATTCCACCACAAGTATATTAGTTTACGGATGGAATCCTGAGACTAAGCTACCCATAGTATGTCAGACAGAAGTGGGGCTACTAATGGAAGAAAAAGCCCATATCTTAGAAGTAGAATTTGATTCTGGTTTAAAAGTAAGGTGTACTGATAATCATAACTTCTATGCTTTTAGGGGCTATAAGATAGAGGCCGAAGACTTGAAGGTAGGACAATCCATAAGAGCTTTTAGTGCTTCTATACCTACTGATGGACACTTAAGAGCACATGGTTTTGTACATGGTAAAGCCAAACACCAATATGTAGCTAGGATGGTGTGGGAATATTATCATGGTAAAATAGAAGACGAATTAATCTTACATCATATAGATTTTAATAAACTTAATAATAGACTAGAAAATTTGGAGCTACTTACTAATAGTTCTCATAATAGTTTACATTACCCGGCTAGGAGAGAGGGTGGCTTTACTAGGTGGAAGAACCATAAAGTAGTAGGAGTTAAAGATGCGGGTTATGAAGATGTATTTAATTTAAGCATAGACACTTTTATTATATTAGACCCGGTTCCTATTCATGGAGTTATGTCTGGTATAGTATCAGCTAATTAAGTCTAGTTAATAACCCCCTATTAAATTCTAGTTGTAGGCAAAATAAAACCCCCTGATTTTATTCAGGGGGTTATTTGTATTACTTATTAAGTTAGATAATTAATGCAGAATGTTTTCATACCACAAACATATACCAAATAAGGTAATACTATATATGTTAGAGTATGCATCATAATCGACTCGTTTATAGATATCAAATCTAGGCCAATTATATTTATTTATGCCTATTACTTTATATCTTGTATTTAGTAAAATCATACCTCTCCTTATTTGTGTTACCTTTTACAGGACTCGTTTAACTTATCCTTAGCTTCCCTAGATAAGTGGTACTCTGTTTTATATTCTATGCTCTTAACTAAGTCTACCTTGATTGCTTTAACAACACTAGTATTATCATAGAATATAAATAGAGAGCCAATCTCTTCAAACCGGGTACTATTATTTATTTCTTCTGTGGTATTATCGTAATAAGTTACTATATGCTTACAATACTTATCCATATTAGCCTACTTATTCCAATGCTCTGCTATATAGATTAAAGCTACCATTATTAAAACTATGCCACCAGTTATTGCTACTATTAACCCTAATGAATAAATAATACTATCTTGTGAGACATCACACAATACCCAGATAGCACTTGCATATAAAGCACCAAATAAAAATGATACTAATTGTTTCATAATACTTTGCTCCTATTAGCTTTAATTTTATCAAGCACGAGTTTAGACATCAGATTGAATGACCAACTTGGTACAATATATCCCAATGTAATAACTCCGACAAATCCGGTAGCAATGTCTGCCCAGCACACTAACCAAGACCCTAATCTACCAAAACTATATGGTCTACAGTTAAGTAGTATACCAGAGAGTTTCATCTTATCTCCTTATTAAATAACATCTAATAGTTCTAAATCGTACTCACTAGAAACCACAGGAAATCTATCATTCCTATTTATAGACTTGATCTTTTTGCTTATGACGTCGTCTATTGCTTCTTTACTATATGTAGCACGAAATACTATGTGTTTATATACATTATTTCTACCACCACTATAATCAGGAGCTTCTTTGTACAGAGTAACTAGGTATACTTTCATTTGTGCTTCCTTATCCATATATGAAAGGTTACTCCAAAGAATAACCAAGATAAGCTAATATTAGCTGTTCTTAGCTTATTTTTAATAAGTATGTCAAGCTGAGGAAAGACCTCAATATATGTTTCATCCTTGATTGGTAAAAAAGAATAGCAATGTATATCTACTAATATTCTTTTAGTTTTCATATTGTACCATCCAAGAAGGGAATTCTTTAATACCTTTGCCTATTACTATTGACAAAGTAACATTTAATAGCGTGATAGAAATAGAAATACTATATTCACTTTCTGATTTATCATGGTTAATTGTTATATTAGCCGAGAATAAATAAGTGTGGTAATGTATGTACTTTTTTCTGGTTTTTTCTAATTCTACTACTAAATACTTACTATAGAAAGCAATATCTAGGCAGTTAGTCCAGAACCATAATTCAAACTTATCATTATATACACCATGACCATAATGATTCCAGTCATCTTTCACTATTTTATGTTTCATATTATTTACCCATACTTTCTGGACTAAGTAACCAAGAGATACGTTTATTTAATTTATCTATTTCTTCTCTTTCTTTACTTAGTTCATTAGCTAGTGTTATTACAGCTTTAACATATTCAGGGCTAGAAGAAGTGACTATCTTACTTAACCTCTCTGCCAGTTTAAGTGCTCTATCTATTGATATTAAGTTATCCATTTTGGTCTCCTACCAACTTACTGTAATATACTGTATTGAATCGAGCAGATAACTTTCATATACGTGATACTTATATGTTCCTATAAGTATGCCTATAACTTTCTTCAATAGAACAGTATCTGAAAAGGTATCTTTTAATTCTTCACTATTCTTACAGAATATATTGCTTTCCTGAATAGAAACTTGACTACCGCCATTTTCTATGGAATCTTTAATAATACTACTAATATATTCTAATAAGTTGTTGATTTTATCACTGTTATTTAGTGCGTGGTTCCTGTTTCGTTCTTCTAGTTGTTTCCTTGCTTCGTTTGCAGTTATCATTTTAATCTCCTATAAGTACTTGGTAATAAAAGTGTACAGCTTATTATATGCTTTTGTTGCTTTTACTTTGCAGAAGGCAATAAGTTCCTCCCTACTAATCATACTTTGTTCATACTCGTCTTGTAAAATGCCACTCTTATCAAACATAGAAAAGAAGTAAGTAAACCACTCTTCAAAGTTCTGTGGATTAATATTCTTATTCCATGCATGTAAATAGTAGCACACCTTTAATTCTACAGGTAAAGCCTTTATTTCTTTATCACTTAATGGTTGATAGCAAACCATCTTAGTCTCCTTTATGGTTCTTCATGTGTAACCACCAGATATGATAGTGGTCTTCATATGGGTGAATTACAGTATCTAGGCTGTGTGCTCTAGCTATTCTATAGTTAGCTAGCTTAAGTAAGGATTCTACTACAAAGCTAACATCCTTGTCTGCAAATAGCTCAGGCATTTCAGATTGATAGATAAGTATGTCATACCTACCTTCTTTGGCAGCGAAATCAATTGCATTATTTACCAGTTCAATAGCTTTATCAACTAAACCAGATTTAGTACCTAGTCTAGTATCTATAGCCTCTTTGGATAATATACAGGCTTCCCTAGCTGGCATTATATTAATCACTTTAATCCTCCAGTTTATCTGTATCAATTATATCAACTATATATTCATATAGAGGATAGGTCTTATCTTCTTTTTTGTAATAAACTGTACCATTAATCAGAACTAAACTTATGTACTTATTAACAAGTGTGTCCCGTACTTTCTTAAGAAGACCTTCCTCGGTTCTAAACAAACCTAAGTCATCATACTCTGTTTCAAAGTAACATTTAGTTAGTTTATATATAATCATATTTGCTTCTCAGCAAGTGCTCCAACTAAGGACTTAATATCGCCAAGATTAAAATCAATATTGCTTATATGTTCATTAAGTGTTTCAGCTACAGTACTAAGTCCAATTTCTTGAAAACTAGTAGCTAGTTTATAGAGTTCTATTGTCGCTCTATTTATTTGTTCTATATCATAGTAAATAGATTTACTTAATTGCTCATTAACTGTTTTGTTCTTCATATTTACTCCTTATAGAATACAAGTTCTTTAGGCATAGCAAACTTAATTACTCCAGCATTGACAAAGCTATTAATAGCCATTAAAGTAGAATATAAATCTCCAGTATATGCGGAGCCTTGGCCTGAAAATGTAATGTTTGCTTCTTGTACTACAGAACCCCAACTTGCTTTTATGTCACTTAACTTATTTCTAGGATAATCTACTTTAATACAGCCATTAATACATAATTCCTTGTCAAATGTTCTTCTACCTTCCAATACTACAGTCTTAAGATATGTTCTGCTTAAGGAGTTAGCATTGGTTTCCATAAGTACTTTTCCCCAATTAGTTAGCATTACATCCTCTCTCAGCACAGTACCAAATTCTATAGTTAACTTAGCAGTGACAACAATATCATACTCTTCTTTATTGTTTGCTGTAGGGTTAATTGTGTACTGTTTTTCTCGACTAGCTTCTACTTTGGGTGTAAGGCTTAGTATATAGTCTGTATTTATATTGCAATTGTTTCCAATATTAATAAACATACTTGCTCCTTAATTAAGTATATCTTTTTCTATAGAGAAGGTAACAAGACCTAAATTCCAGATCATCTTATCTTCCGTATTAAGAATGGGTTCTTGCCACTTTAAACCATCTTCTTTAGCATCTAGTTTAATATAACTAATAGCATCGTCCTTATCTTTAAATCTCTTTGCCCAGTATATAGTTGGTATTACTGTTACATCTATTTTAGTAGCTTTCCATACAATCATACTAATATACTCCTATGTAATTTGTAATTCAGTCTAAATATCTAACTAGACCTCTTAGGTGTGAAAGAACCTTTTTAATAACTCTTTGTACTATTTCTATACTATCATACTGAACATTAGTAGTTGTTACTATGTGGTTCATTTCGGTACTTTCAGGATAATAACCTTCCTGAAATACATCTAATGTTCCTATAGTAAGTGTACAAGACACTGGTGTGTTGTTGGTTATATGTGCATTTAATTGATATTCTATTACAAACATTATGTCTTCTGGTAATGAACTACAGTCTACATAATAGTTTTCAGTTTTGTTAATATAGCCAATTACATCTTCATTGTTTACTTCATTGTTGAGGTCTCTTATAGTCTCTGTTTGTTCTTTACAATAGACTGCCCTAACAAACCTATATTTAAATAACTCATCTTTAATTCCTGCCATAATTTCATTACTACTCATATAAGTCTCCTATTCTACTTTACCAATTAGTTTAATTTCATAAATCCAAATACAACTTGGTTTATTACCAAAATCTATTTCACCAAATTTAAGGCCAGCTTTCAACCTAGTAATTAACCCTTCCTTTACTTTGTCTTCAAGACAGTATTCAGCTTGTTCTTGATTATCTAAATTATCTGTAGCTAGATAATAAGGTTTATTAGTATCTTCAAACATTTCTAATTCCGGTTTAATAACCATACCGTTCCTTTCTTATCACTATAGTTTTAAATACCATTTTAGTGCTGGATAACTCCAGCACTATGATTGTACTTAAAACTTATTTAGATTTAGGAGGATAATTCATCTCCTTCTTTTCTTTGGAAGAGCAAGCTTCTTTATAAGCATTCCAAAACATAACCCTATCTTCTTTAGGAAGAGCAAGACTTCTTAAAGCATAGCGAAGAGAATACTTTCTACCCTTACTCCGGGTGAAGGTATCTTTAGGTAAACAATAAGCAGTCTGAGATACCATATCATTTACCTTAGTTTTATCTAGATAAACAGAGAAGGTACAAGTAGTAGTTCTACTATTACCCTCCATACCATATTTAAACCACACTTTAGTAGTAATTTTTTGGCCCTTATCATTTAAACCATTATCAATTGTAAACATAGTTATCCTTTTTAATAAGTCTTGTTTATACAAACAAGTTGATGTTAACATGACTATTCGGACACAAGGTTAGTTACCTTAATAAGAACACAAGGTATATTCGACACACTGCCTATCCACTTGTAAACCTGTAACTAAGTCAATACCGAAGTAGTTCTCAGTACTGTTTCCAAATATACCATTAAAATTGGGGTCATAATATTTCTTATGTATGAAGATAATTAAGTTATGCTCTTCCCTTTCTCTAAAGTAAGCTATAAATTTAAGTAACTCATCTATGTTTTTAGCATAGTTGTAACAAGCATATGATACATAATCATACATCTTTCTATTTGGAAAAGAGGACAAAGTACCATCTGGAGATTGGATACGTATAAAATTATCCTCACCTTTAAGTGCAAATAGTATCATACTATACTCGCAGTTCTAGGGTAGTCAGGTCAATGTGATAAGTATCCCTTATACTTATTATATAAGAAAGCATTGTATCATAATTATCCATAGTACCCTCAAACTTTTCTCCTCCTATATAAGCAAAGTTTCTTATCTTATTATTTATTAAATTATTTTCACTACACCACCTAAAGTGGTGATTACTATTACGCAAGTAAGCATCTCTGCTTGTCTTGTTTAACTGAGATAAGGTAGCAGAATACAAGCAAGATATAAAAGCCTTCTTTAATTTAATATCATTCCTCATTAACTACCCTCCACTTTATCTTTTAAAGCAGTAGCAGTCTTTAATAAGGTAACAATGTTATTACTACTAGATTTTATTTCACCAACCACTTCTGATAAACAAGCTGTCTTTCTTATACTATCGGAGAAGGTATTTAAGTACCGGTTAGGAATTGAACTATTCATAGCATCGTCGTAGAAGTTAACTTTACCTTCCGAAGCAAAACCATTAGTAGTGCTGGAGGTATCCTTCTCCTTTTTGATAGAAGTTAACATAGCATAAACATAGTAACCCATATAGAATCTCTGACTCGGATTAAGATTATATAAGTCAGTAGATGTAATAATGGTATTGATTAATTGTTTAGAATAGTCTTCCTTTAATTTACCACCACCGTCAACAATATCATTAGGGTTCCAAGAAGACACTACTTCATGTATATCTCTATTCTTTAGTAAATAAAGTATCATAGAGTAGAAAGACTTTCTATCCAATCCAAGGTTCTGCATCGTGTCAGAGTCTACGATGAAGTAGATACCAGTTAAATTTGCTAGGGTTGTATTGATGTATTTTAAGTTGGTTAGCATAGACACTGTATTAAACGGTGTGCAGTAAGAAAGTATACTATATAACTTCCTTAAGTTATAAACACCATCATTGGTTATCTTAGGAGTATCGAAATTACAGCCAACAATTAAGGTACTCTTTTGTTTCTTTTCTCCTAAGCCATTATAATTATCAGTAAAGTTATTAAAAGAACTAATAGTAATCTCTCTGCAGAAAGAAGTAGAAAGGGTAACATTACCATGTGAACCTAACTCTTTATCAAATGGTGTAGCAGTAGGAAATACTGTTAATAAATATTTATCCATTTTAACCATAATTAACCTCCTAAAATAGTACCTTGTAAATCATTAAGTAGAAGTTGTGTAACTTCTTTATCAATAGGTCTAGACATAATAGTCTCCTTTAGCTATCTAGTTGACCCGACTCAATATATTCTTCTATTAAGTCATCAATAACATCCTGTGTTTTATCTGGTATAACATCACCAGCTTCCCAATGAAGATCGGCATGAGTTTTTAATGCCATTACTCCTTTGATAGGAATATCCTGAAAGTCATTGAGTGAACAGAAGTTACATATAAAGATACCATTACCTTCGTTCACTATTATTACAGGTTCCTCATAGGCACCATCATCATGCCATATGCTACCATCCTTTATTTCTGGAATATCTCCAGTCATAAATACCTTCCTTTATTGAATATTAAATGCCCAACTTTTCAACGCTGCAAAGAAGTCGGCAGTACCCTCCATAAATTCAGGATGGAATTGTGTGGTAATAATAGTATTATTCTCACAGCCCTCTACTACTCCACCATACAAACATACATTCTTAATGTTAGCATTAAGTACTGCTTGATGGTGCATAGATATTACAGGCTTGCCATTGAAGTACTTATATAGCAAGCCACTACTAACTACCCACTCTAAATCATGGGTATTACCATGTGCTTTATAACCATATCCATACAAATCTTGAATGATACTACAACCTTTTAGAGCATTAATTAATTGGTGACCTCGGCACACTCCAAAAAGTTTCTTGCGTAAGCGTAATGCTTCTTTAACAAGAGGTACTTCTGTATCATCTCTTACTTTGGAGATATCAGATGCTTTATTAACTTCTCCGTAGATAGCAGGATCAATATCTGCACCACCGGGAACAATAATAAGATCATAGTTAGCCACGTCAGCTACATTCTTAATCAAGCTAATGTTAGGATAATAGTTCTTAAAGCTAGCCATAGAGAAGGTATCTGTAATACCTACTTTAATCTTACTTAGCATCTCGGCTTGTTGTTCTGGGGTTACAGTTACTTTAGTCTTAGTTAAATCTGCTAAGTAACCTTCAATAGCAGCTAAGGTAGCTGAGTCTGTGGTATTATTCTGTACTACTGTAAGAAAGTTAATTAGTACATCTTCTCCTACCATAGTGATGATTTCATCAATTGTTGTAGATTGGCTTGACATATTTAATTCTCCTTATTATGGTAAAGCAGTTAAGATTCGATTAGCCAGAGAAGCATCAGCTTCTGAAATGGCTTTAATAGTTGGCTCAAGAAACTCATTAATAATATCTAACCGTCTAGCTGCTAGATAAGAATAGGCTTTCTGAGCATAACTAAACATACCCTCTATAGTTTCTAGAGTTTCTATCCAGTGATTACTTGGTGTTCTATACTCTATTCCAGTTATACCATCCTTATAATTTTGAATCCTATACCGGGCAGGTTGCCCATACTTCCAAGCTCTTAATTTCTCTAATGGTAAGTACTTAGAGTGGGCAATAGAATAATTACCCTGACAAATAGCCATGAATTTAATCATAGGGATAGGGTAGTCTCTTAATAACTGATTATAGTCTGACATATGGAAGTGACCACCACCATATCTATAAGGATGCTTAGTAGCATCAATTGAAGGGGAGTCATAGTTATTACCTAATACAGCATCCCAATCCCTATCACAGCCAAAGAGACCACACTGTACCGATAAAGTATCCCTCTCTGAATAGAACCTATCAAAGTCATAATTAACAGCGGGCTTAATAGATACTTCATATCCAAGTTTACTTGCATAGTCTCGTAGTCTATTTAGACCACTTTGGATGTTATTGAACATATCCCTAGCAGTCTTAACCGGGGGTAAAGTATATTCAAATGCTACCCCATCCATCATAATAGCATAGTTATTATCCTTAAATAGTACAGGATGTTTATGATCTTGATCTATCTCTAACACAGGAGCATGATAGTTATTAATAAAGAAGGGAACAGGTAAAGCCCACTCTTTATTATCTTTCTTCTCTACTACAAATACTTCCGGGTCAGACCCAAATAATAAATTGTCCATACTTACTTCTCCTTAATTAAGAAATCAGTGTGCTCTCTTTTGACCCAATCATAGTTTGTTCCATTATTAAGTGCTTTACATAATAGACTGGCTACATACTTCATATATACAACCTCTTCTTCACATGGATAACCAAGAAGATTAGTGCCATCACTAGTAAAGAGGATGATCTTATCCAAGTTACCCCAACCCCACGAATCATGCCCATGCTTGTTATCTTTCTTAATCACTGATAACTCAAACTGAGTGTCACCATTTTTGTCTTTCTTAGTCATACTACCATGTATCAGTACTTCCCACGTATTCATACTTAACTCTCCTTATTACCAACTTATAACAATACTTGAATCATGCATAGTATCTCCAGCATAAGTATGCTTTACATCATAATGTTCCATACCATTAAATATGGTATGTAAACCATTGTAATACTTAATAAAAAGAGCAGAGTCAGCTTTATTTAACACTATATTGTGTCTGCCCATCGTTGCAGCCCGATTTAGCATGTCATATATGCTCAAGATAAGAAGAGCTATGTGTATATTGTGACCGGCTGCCCTAGCCTCTTCAATTACAGTATCTATTTTTTTGTTCAGATGGTAATTAATGCTTGCTTTCTTTGCTTCTTCTGCACTAAACATAGTTACTCTCCTTTAATACTATTAAGAATACTAAGCAAACTTCTTTTACTTGATGCAGGATAGAGACTATCTGCACAAGATTTACAATAATAACCGGGAACTTTATTTACCCTAAATAAACCCTCTAGAGTATGGTCACTGCCACAGTTATCACACTTACCTCTTATATCAGTTAAGGGAACAGCACAGTTACAAGTGGGGCAAAAGAATTCTGGCTTAAGTTCTTTGTCATTAGAAATGACATTGCCAGTAGTTAGTCTAACACTACTTTGTAATACAACAAACGAACTTAATACCTTGATACACTTTGACTTGTCAATATAAACTGGGTTACCACAAGCTGAATGGTATAACATTTAATCCTCCAAATCACATTTATGTATTAATATGACATTACTATACTTTAGTTGTGTCTGAGCATAATAATCGCTCTGTAAGTTAGTATATACAACTAGTGTCCTAGTTTCGGGCTCAAAGTAAGCCTTGTCAATAACAAAACCAACCTCACGATCTATTATAACAATGAACCTTGTAACCTTACTATCCATGAGTTGGTCTATGTCACAGGTTCTATCTATAATTGCAGATAGTTTAATCGTATCTACTATCTTATCTTCTATTAATACTGGTTGTATTGCTCGGTTTGCTTTTTCCATATCTCTATGACCTAACCTTGAGATATCTTTAGCATTAATACCACTTACATATTTATCTAGTAACGGTTCTCTCTTACCTTCAAAACAAACATGCCTTGAGGGAAGGGGTTCAACAGGCCCACCGTTTTTAACAAACTCATAAGTTAATATAAATTCTCCTCCTCGGTCAGTTGGTATATAGTCACCATTCTGTAGTAGATTATAGTCTTGCTTTAATGCCATAATATAAACTATATCTGCTTGTGCACACCTAAAGATAGCACCCTTGGCTTCAACTATTATATTGGACTTGTCTCTTTCTGCCTTTGATAAGAAGGCATTGTTATCATATAATACTGCTTTTAACTCTGTGAACTCTTCTGGATTAATTTTCTTTGAATTAAAGTCATACAATACAGTAAGAGTATTTACGTTAACGAGTACAGTTGTATACTTACCATAAACAGTAATAATGTCTTCTAATAGGGACTTAAATTCCTCACTTTCTAACTTAATTCTATTGTTGTTATACTGTTGCAGTCTAATACTTACTACTTTGTTTAAGGTATTAATAACAATTATATCTGTTGATGATGATGTGCATACCTGAGCATACTCAATAAATTCCATATCATTGGCTGTAGTAGTATAACTAAGCCAACCTAGTAAGTTTAAAGTTTCCCATTCACTTACTATCTCTTGATAAGTAAAATCTGTACCATCTACAATTTTAGATGCTAAACTCATGTGCCATACTCCTTCCTCTTGAAGTAATAGTAATTAAATTCTTATAAATAAGACTTGGTTCAATATCCCTTTTAATAGATGCTTTATCTACACCTATCATAGTAGAGATTAAGTCGAGTGATGCCGATCTAGTAGTTAATAGAAATCTTATATACCTTAACTGCTGTTCATCCAATCCATCTCTGATATTAAGAACGTTTTCAAATATACTTCTAAATTCAAGTTCACTGTGTGGTATACCTCGATTCCTAAATATATAACCCAATCTTTGACAGAGCCTATTTAGCACTCTTGGACATCTACTATAATTAGTAAAATAAGGATAGTAGTTAAAGCCAACTGGCTTATCTACTAGATAAATATCAACCATCTCTCTTAATTCATCATCATTATATTCACTAAAGATATAGTTTATACATCTATTCTGTAAAGGTTCTCGCAATTCTCCAGCTTCATTTGTGGTAAATATAAATATATATCTACCAGAATCTATTAAAGGATAAAATATCTCTTGGTTAGAGCAAGTCTGTGCTTCATCTATTATGTATACTCTTTTATTTAAGTTAAGATTAATTATACCATCATTATTTGGTAATAAGTAATAATAATTATTAGGGTCTAGATAGTTTGCCATCTTGAAACTCATAATAGTCTTACCATAACCAGAAGGCGCTCTTAGTAAGAATGAAGTATTATTACCAGTACTTCTAAGTTCTGGTAGAATGATCTCTAACTCACTCCATATTCTAGTTTGTCCTATGAACATTACATACCTCCATAATTAAAGTACTATCTTTTCTGCTATCCTTTCTGCATATAATAATGCTGTCTCTTCATTTAGTCCACAAGCTGTATTTATTTCAAAGACAATATAATCTCTTTGGTTCTTAATACGACCAATATCTAAACCATAGAAAGTACCACCTTCTAATATAGGACTTAAGTTAGAGACCAAACTTACTATCTCAGGAAAGTCTTCCCTATTTCTTAGAGAGAAATGATACCCATTATCTAAGTTCCTAATAGGATAGTCATTATCTTCTAGTTCTTCCTGCCTTACTTTCTTAAATAACTTAAGTATAGCACCATCAAATACATGCACTCTAAACTCAGAGGTGGTATTGATAAACTTAGTCCACCAGTAACTGGTATTCCAGCTAGTATTAAACTGCCTTTCATTGTGGCAGATAATAATACCCTTACCTCCATGCCCGGTTAAAGTAGTACGAATTAATAGTGGATAGTCTTGCCTAGTAGGAGTGCCTCTCTTAAATACCGGAGAAGTAAACCCATGTTCATTCAAGAAAGAAGAGCATAGGTTCTTATTTGAACATAGGTGCATAAAGCCACTAGTATTTAGTCTTGAGTACTCTGATGGTAGTCCGTAAGAGAATAATATATTAGCTTTATTTCTTACTCTACTTTCATCAGAAGTAACTAGTATATCATTACGAGTAAATAATAATAACTTCTCTCTAATTAGCTTAGCAGACGGAAATGCCACCGGTGCTGTTAATATATATTTAGTCGCCACCGTATATATCCTCCTTTGTTAAGTCTATCTTACTGGACTCTTCATGCTTTCTTTTAATCTCCGCAGCGCAGATATCGTTATCTATACCAGATAAGATGGTGGTCTTCTCTAGCATATAAGGAAATCTAATCCCATACTTTAGATAAATATCTAATGGGTAAGGGTTTCTTAATCCATCAAGAATAGACTCCCATATATGAGTCTTTTCTTTTGTAGCAAAACCATTCAATTTAGGTAAGATATATTTATTAAAGTCCAGAAAGTCATTATCAGTACAATAACTAATAGGTACTCCTATTGTTTTATACATTAACAAGTCAATTTCTTCCATACTTAGTGCATTATGTATAGCAAAGTCCAATAATGGCTTGATACTGACTTTAATTTCGGCTTTATTTTCAACTGTTTTTGAATATACATAATCAGTAGGTTCATATCTTTTCTTGGTATAGTTCCATACTGTAATCGCCTTCTCTGGTTCATTTTCAGTGGTAGTAGCAGTGTATTTAATTTGACTATTTTTAACTACACTAATAGTATTCTCGACTATTAAGACTGGCTCTTCATAAGTGAGTATAGGCATACCTGCTAATTTAGTTATAACATGTATTTTATTTAGACCAACAAGTAAGGTAGGTAATTCAGTGTTGACTATAAATCCTACCTTCTCTTTGCCAAGGAATAATCTTGCAGCATACAACTGTTTTGTTTTTCCTCTAATAACAAAGTACTTATCTTCTATCTTACTATAAATTAAGAAGGCAAATGGCCCGGTAAACTTAGCCATAGTATTATTAAAGGCTTTAACAAAGTTATCCCCTGTATAAACTTCACTAAGTTCCTTAAGAAATATCTCACTATCTATTTCTTTATTATACTTATTTTTATCTATTGCGTTTAACTTAGGAGTTAATGTGCCATTATGTGCTAGTACCAATTTATCTGTCTCAAATGGATGAGCATTTTCATCTAATACAGAAGTCTTATTAAATACCAGTCTTACATGGCCTATAATAGGATTAACATTTAAAATACCATCATTAATAATATCAGATAAGTTGGCAACATCAGCAGGTTTGGTTTTGCACTTATAAAGTGTACTATCCTTCTGATAGAAACCAAAGCCATCTTGGTGTGACACAGCACTATTAGCTAATAACTGTGTATACAACATTAATTTATTTATGTCTTTATTTACATTAATTAAAGTTAATTGGCACATAATTATCCTAATAGCGGTTCATTGTCTGGATTAAGATCATGAATCGTAGTTACTTCTGGTATCTTAAGAGCACTACTAGGTACACTAGGAGTACAATAATTACTTCCAAAGATACTGTTTACCCTTGAACCGCCTCTAGCTAAATGAGTTAGCACATAGTTTTGTTCTAGTCTAATAGAAGGGGTGCGTTCAATGATATTAGTTAGAGTATCTAACTCACTCCTGTCAATATGTAATGAATGGCTCTTAACAAAGCTAAGCATAGTATCAATAACAGAAGTTTTACTGTGTGGGTCAAATATACTATTTTCTGGTAAGTTAGTTGTGCAACCCAACATTTCTTTACTTACTAATTGGCAGAATTTTATTACACTATATAAATACATGGGATTCAATGTCTTATTAAATACCCGATATTCCATAGTACCAAAAGTAAGCAAAGGGTACAAAGTAATCCAATGATACCTAATAGGAGTATACTTACCTGGGATATGACCAGTATCTATACCGCCATATCTATAAAAGAACTCTTTGACAGAGGTACTTTCATATAAGTCTTTAATGTTAAAACACTGACCATAGCCATTACCAGTAGTAGTAACTACTGGCCCACATTTAGTAATAGGTCTAAAGAAGGCAAAGTCATTATACACTCCTCT
>Ga0172381_10000470_pt1 | contig 48522 bp, 62 predicted proteins | sample Leawel6488metaG_FD_119754 | JGI IMG/M metagenome (GOLD analysis project Ga0172381, IMG submission 119754) | Leachate microbial communities from a municipal landfill in Southern Ontario, Canada - Leachate well 64-88 metaG | ecosystem: Engineered > Solid waste > Landfill > Unclassified | place... | reverse complement strand
TTGCCCTTGTACTTAATTTCATACTTTGTCATTTTATAAACTCCTCTTATTCTCTTTATTTTTTTAATTGACGACTACACTTTGAAATTTAATTACTCTAAAAGTGGTATTATCTGAGAAGGTTACAAAATCGTTTGCTTGTCGGATAATGGAACATCCACAATTATAAAATGGCTCGTTTATCAATTCCTTTAGTCGAAAAATTGCTTCTTTTTTTGTGCTAAAACCTTGTGACTGATATTCTCTCTCTTTATTTTCAATGATCCACATTTTACACGCTCCTCTTATTCTAAATATTTTTTAATCTAAATGCTTCGGATATTCAGCTTTTAAAAAATCCCGCATACTTCGCATTGTTTTATGATCGACTGATACGGATTTTATATCATGTGTTTCTGTGTTAACGATGAATACATTTAATAAGTTTGTCTCATACATAAACTCTAAGACTAATTCGGTATTTTTTTGTGTCGTTTTTAAGTGGGTATTTACGCTTTTAATCATTGTTTTTATCTCCTATATTTTAAAATTTTGACACTCCTATTATTAATCATTGGCTATAGTGGAATAAGTAAATTATTTTTAACTTGTGTTACCTATTCCGCTATTACTAAGGATTAATCTATTGAATTTCCCATCCTCCAACCTCAGCCACATCTGCATATCGACTATCATAGATAATATCATCGGCTGGGAGGATTGATTTAGCCATATTGTGATAACGTAATTTTGCCGCTTTTTGTTTTGCGGCTTGTATTATTTTTGAATGTTTGTCGCAAATGTCACGCACTCCAATTCCCTCAGCATAGTTAAGTAAAATTCCTAAGTCTCCTAACGAGATATTTATTGATTCCGTGTCTTTTTGATAAGCCTTATTTTTTGCCGCTTTGTACAGATTGATAATTGTATCCATTTTAATCTCTCCTATTACTCTATTTAGAATACACGATAGTCGGAATATTTTATTTTTCGTGCGACTTTATCAGGGTATAACATGCCTTCCCCGTAAATCTCAATTGCATCTTTTAGTGTAATCCCCGTTCGTTTGGCGATTTTAGCTAATTTATCTAATTGCTTATCGCTCAATTTTAATGCGTCCATCTCGTTTAACATTTTTATAATCTCCTATCTTTATTATTTTAGTTATCCGTTATACCCACTAAAAATTTTAATCTTAGTGAGTATTGCCAATAACTAAAAGAGGTTATTTAATAATGACAATTTTTTCTGAGTTATGTTCTAAATTCCATAAGATCAATTGTATCTCAGTAAATCCGAAGCCATAATTTTTCAATGCTTTATCTACACTTGATAAGCTAATCTCTGTTAATTTTTCTATTTCTCCATGTGCAGGAATGTATAATTTTTTCTCTAAATTTTCCGCAATTTTAATAAATCTATTGCCGCAAATTTCCGACACTGTGACAATATTACCATCTTTTGTAATCCCCTTGTCTCCAATTTTCCATTCACTAATTGAACTACATTTTAACATTTTTTAACTCCTCTATTTTTATTTTTTACCATCTCGTTATTATCCGCTAAAGTTTGAGCCTTAACGGATAATTGCCAGTCACTAAAAATCTACAATTTCAATTTTATAACATCCGTCCCAATTAGCTTTATGGATGAATTTAGTAGCTTCTGGACAATCTTTAGACTTGAATTCGGCAGAATAAGCGGCCCACTTTGTTCGCCATACTCGAATTATTACCATTTTAAAATCTCCTCTATTCTTTTATTTTTTTATTCTCTAATACTCTAATGTTTGCTGATTAACTCTATAAAAATTTTGAATTAAAATCTAAATTGCCGCTTATCCTATCAATGTAATTATCAATTGCTAAGTGGTAAATAATTTTAACGTAATCATCTTTTAAAGCTAATCAGCAAGTGATTAAAGAATTAGAAAACCTTGATTAATTTTTAAGGCTTTTATTTTCTCTTAACAATCAGATTAGCAGATACGAGCGTATTTTTTTATTTTTTGTAACCATTTTTACGCAACCACCAATCACGTTTATTATATTGATCGCATATAATTGTATTAGCTTCGCTAATGGTGGTTTTTCCATTTTTTAAGTTTTCCAGTGTATCAATTGTAGCCTGAAACCATGATGTTAATTTTTGATTATTACCAGTTTTTTTATTATGATCGTTTAATTCCTTTTGTTTCTTTAGCGCAATTTCGGCCATTTTTGACATTGTAGTTATTTTATGGGGATAAAGTTTAATACATCCAGCCATAGCACTATGAAGTTTTCCATCATCACATAAAAAAGTATGAATGTATCTACCTTTTGCACCACAATGAGGACAACAAGCCGCCCCATATTCGCCGTAATCCTCAGTGTATAACCTTACAATAATTGATGGTAAATTCTGAATAGCCATATTAAGCAAAATCTCCTTTTGCTCGTATCCACTAATCTGATTGTTAAGGTGTATTAATTGCCTTATGTTTGTTTATCCCACTAACAACCGGATTAATGAGTATGAGTTTGTGTATTTTAGTATTCGATACTTATCGTAAACCATTTAAACCAGAATATTCTTTGAGTTTGCGTCTCGTGTTTAATTCGGTGTACTGATTGATGGAATATAGGGTAGGATGATTTTATTTTAGCGTATTTAATTTTCAAATTTTACTCCTTAAATATATTTAAAATTAGGCACTAACGTCAACGGAAAGACATCATATAACTTACTAATATTCCGTATCTGTTAAATATTGCTATTTAACATCCGTCTACTAGAGACTACATATTTTTTATTCAGTTATAATTTGTTAGTGCCTATGTTTCACTCATACTCATTAATCCAGTTGTTAGTTGTTCGGTTGATTCCGTTATGCAATATTTATTCTCGCCAACCATATTGTAATCCGTTATATCCGCTCTCGCTTCGCAAGTTATCGTTATTAAGTCTAATTGTCACTCGCTTGATCATCGCAGATAGCTTTTTTATCACATCGCTGGATACAATGTATGTAGGTTAGCTTGTGCTTTTATTCATTAACTTAACTTGCATAACTTCTTAGGCTATGCAAATCTCCGGCAATTACATTGTATATCTGGCAGTATTTACAGTGTAATTTTGGCGTAGTGTACGCTTAGTAATTTTTAGTCGGAGTTAATTTTTTTGTTCGATTTTTAAGTGGATATGTGCGTAACCTGAGTTTGTCTTGATACTCAGGGACAATTGAGCGGGATTAGACGCCAGGCTTATGAGCGATACCCGTATTTTTGCCGGACGGTATCAGCCTATCTATGTACGTGGGCAGATTCGGCCAATGCTCAAAATTTGCGGATTCCGTATCCCGTGATCAATGCCTTATTTTTAAAAGTACAATCCATAATTGGATGATAGATATATCTTATGCCTTACATTACCTAATGTCAAGGCTTTTAGGCCACTAGGTATAAAAATAAATATGCCTATGTACATATGTTCTAAAATATCGGGTATTAAAGCGTGTTAACTTTGATCATGCGTAAACTGATTAAAAACTTATCGGATACTGTTGGATTTTCAGGGTATTTTTAGAGGTTTAAAAATCTGGTAAAAACCGTATGCTTTTAGTGTAACTTTAAGAATGTTTGTTCTTGTGTTTTTACTTTACATATTGCGTAAAAGTGGTAGTAAATTTCAGGCTAATTTCGTCAAGGTGTCACACATTTAAAAAGTACGATAGATTGTACTCGTAAAGTATAATCGTGTCACTGTAAGGCAAATAGAGGCGTTTCCGTGTGCTAAGCGTGATTGATCATAAAGTGGGTGTCTTTTAGGGTGTTTCTGGATAGTGGTATATTGGTTAGATACTGCTGGATTAATGATGCTAAACCGCCGCATTTTTGTTTCACGTCTTATGGTTTATATGCGCTTTGGGGCATATGGGCATTACGTCTCTATCACGTCACAGTTATATTTAGTCTATTTTTGAGCGTAAATAGGGTATCTGGATATCATACTGTGACGTGATTTATAGCTGTTTTGGGCATTTTAGGCGTGTTTTGAGCGTGAATTTAGGCATGTTTTATGGTCAGGACAGGCTAGTAATATGCCATTTTAGGCTATTTTTAGGTTTTTAGTCACGTCTACGAGTAGTACAAGACGTGGAATAAGAGTAAAAATCAGGTATTATAAAACCTAACAACTTTACTTTAATCGATGGCTATTGTCATAGGGTGGTATTTTTACCCTTATCAAGCTTAAGCATGGCAACTGTTTTGAGGCTAAGACCCCATACATACAGACATTAGCCGAGGCTTAATGTAATCCTATTTGCGGTTAGATTGGCGTACCCTATTCGTGCCGTAAGTACTAGATAAATAGTTTAAATAGACTCTATCCGAGTGCTGAGACGCAAAATCTTTAATTCTATTCAGGTTTCGGTGTTCGGTTTCACCGAAAAGAACGATATGAACCTTGTAGGGGTATTCTAGATAACTTAAAGTTTGACCGATTAAGCGATCAGTTTCGTCCTGACTTCTTAAGTCTAATTTGCCTTCTACTATGGAGTTATTGAAAAACACATCGGCTTCCCGTTCTTTGCCCCACGTATCGGGTGGAAGTTTATATTTATAGCGTGCGTCGTGGCCCAATATTTTAAGGCTGGTAGTCAATTCCCGGTTAGCTTCATCTTCATTCGTGAAAAATCCGTGAGTTGTAGACATTGTTTCTAAGGCGTTTTGCAGGATATTATGGATATTGTTTTGGTTAGATCGTGGTTTTTGTGGCAGTGGTTGATCGAATATTATATCTTCGCAATATTGGACTGTCGGGGAAATAATAGAGTGTGTTTGCGTGGCGGATTTTGGATAACGAATATATTTAATCCCAAGCCAAACCGTCAGGGCTAAAAACGGTAAAGGTATAAACAAAAAGAGAATATTATGAGTTGGAATTACCTGCAAAATGGTTACGGAATAGTCTGGATTTTGGTGTAAGGCGGTGGATTCGTCGGGCGAAATTTTCACGGAAGTTGTTTTGGATTTTTGAATATCTTTTTCAAGTTGCGACCACTGTACATAGAATTTCAATGTCACTATGTTATTGTGGTTAAGCGCAATTTTATATTTCCTGTCGGGCAAAGTATCTTTAGTTGGAGCGACGACTAAGTTGATTTGACTACCTTTACTGTCAGAATAATAGTCGGTTAATTTTATGATGGTATTAATGTCAGGTAGTTCCTTGCTTGCGTGAAAGTACAAGATTAAGCCGGAAATTAGACTTGCCAGAAATAATAATGCACTGGCGGCCAGAGTTACTTTATATAATCCCTTCATATTATTAGAGTAGCACGAAAATAGGCCGTATGTCAACAATAGCCATAGGTAAATGTAAGATTATACTATTTTTTAAAAAGTGCTTGACAATCAAGGATAAGTATGATAGTATATATTTAGATAGCTAGTAGACTAATATTTAATCAGGGTTATCGGTTATGGATAGGTGGACATTATGGATAAAGTAAGAATCAGTGCGGCAAATAAAAGAAAGTTAACTATTAAAAATAGATATGGTAAGAATATCTATAAACTATGGGGTAAGGGTACGAAAGAACGTCCGGGCGGCAGTCCGATTTTAAGAGCGTGGGCGAAAGGCAGAGTTAGGATTTTAAAGTAGTTATATAGGAGTAAAGACAATGAAGAGTGACTTACAGTTTCACGATGTGTTGGGTGACATGATGAAGCAAAAGAAAGTCAAAAAGGTACGTAAATGCAAGGGTAAAAAGTCTAAAGCGAAATTTAATTTTTATGCGTTTTAAATAAAATAAAAGAGAGAGGTAAAAGTTTAGATGGCGAATATTAGTTTCTATGATGTTAAGGCTAAAAAGAAGGTCAATATCCCGATGGCAAAAACTAAAGCGGTAGTTCGTAAAAATCGTAAGTTTTTAACGGCAAAATCTCCGGTATCTGGTATTACTATGTGGCGGATTATGGGGAAAGCGAAGTAAAATCGAGGTGATTTAGAATGTCGTGGAAGTTTGACGATCTAATTTTTAAACAACCTAAACGGCAGATTTCTCGTAAGAAGAAAGGTGGATGGGGCTGGGAGGAACGACCGCCAGAGACTACTGTGGAACGCTTGAAAAGAGAAAAGGAATCATGGGAACTGCGTAAATGGGCGGATGATTTAAAAAAGAAAGGGAATAAATAATAATTAAAGGTATGAAAGTCAAAATTCGTAAGCGGTATTATAAACGAAGTCAGAATGGGCGGAATCCTATGAAGTTTCACGCTGAACAACATGAGGGTGTAGGGTCTACCGTTCATGCCATTATTTTTATTGACCCGGTACTTAAAAAACATTCTGATTTACGTAATCCAATGTTAAAACATGAACAGGATGAATTGAAGCATTGGGGTATGGGACATAAGGGTTGTTCACATAGACATGCTAAAAATAGAGAACCTAGATTAACTCGTAATTTAACTGTAGATGGATTTTGGCAGGAAATTAAACGGCGGCAAAAACGAGGTAAGTAAAATGTCGTGGAAGTTTCAAGACTTAATTTTTAAACAAACTAAAAGTAAAATTAAAAAGTCTACTCGTAAAAATAAGGGTTCATGGGGTGGTAATCCTCATAACGAGCCGATGAAATATGATTGGCGACCAGAAAGAATGAAAGGGGAACAACCTAAAGATGTAGAAAAATCCTTAAGACGTTATCGAGAAAAGACTTATAAAACTGAAGGTGCGCGGGTTAGAGAATTAAATCGTGAAATGTTTAGGGATTAAGAGTAAGAGGTAAATAAAATGGCAAAAAAGAAGTGGGCCAACTGGATGGATGATGTTGTTTTGGGCGGTGGAAAATCTGTTAAAAAATCCCGTAAGCGTAAAGGTAAATGGGGCGGGATTGAGGACAGTCTTGGTTTACGTGAAACTCAAAGAAAAAATAGATTTGAATAAAATTAGGTGGTAAATTTCAATGGTTAAGAAGAGAGTTATTAGAAAATCAACTAAGAAGACCACTTTGAAAACTCGTAGGGCTAAGGGTGGTTGGTCTATTCCTTTATTGGGTATAGGTAAGAAAAAAGATGAGGGACAATCTACTGCGCTAGTACCTTATAAGAGTAATGCCCCATCTACTAGAGTTTTAAAACGTAGACCTACGGAAAAACCGCGAACTACAATATTTAGTTCAAGTGGTAAACCATCCACTACGTCATCTTCGGGAATTTCCTTTACTACTTATGGGGATACGGGTAGTCCTTCAACAGGAAGTAAGGAATATAAAAAACAATTAAAACTTCAACAGAAAAGAGAAAAAGCCGAACGAGATGCGATAAAGAAAGAAGAAAAACGTCAGGCGAGAATGGCGCGGGATATAAAAGACTACGAAGTTCATTCTGCTAGTGCTAAAAAATTTGAATCCCTTGCGAGAGAACGTCGCGCCAAAGATTTATCCCGTAGACGGTCAACTGTCGCGCATGTCGGACGTACCTTATATAATATAGTTAGTCCCTATAATAAAAAACCGAGAAGAAAGTATCGAAAATCAAGTTGGTAAAGGCTTTATGCAAACTATAAACCCATATTTCATAGAATTTAAGAAAGATATACAACGTTATCGCTGGTTACTTATAGGTTGTTTAGTGGTAGCGTTTTTACTATCAAGTGTAACCGTTTACGGTTTTACTTACAATGGATATCAAGGAATATTCAGTATTGGTACTTCTAGTCCCGGTGGTCTTTTTACAGTTGGAACGGGTGTAAATTCGTTGTATATCATTGGCCCATTTAGTAGTTTACCGCAAAATGCACAGTCGGCTTATCCGTTGTTTATTTTATTACCTATAGAGATTGTAGCCCTTATATTTTTGGTGTTAATACTTAGAATACAGAATTCAGGAAGTGTTAAGGCCATAGCCATTACTTGTGCAATGGCTATTATATTAATAGTAAGTTATTTAATTATGACCACCATGTTGCATACTTTAGGATTAGGATAAAATAGGGAGTAAGAACATGTTAAATCCAAAAAAGACTAAGATTTTTGCGGTAAGCGCAGGTGCAATTTTATTAGCGTTAATACTTATTTTTACCTCATTCCAAATAGGAATTCACGTTAATAAGAATGACATTTCTAAAACCTCTATCACCATTGGAAGTGGACATGAAATTTACGCCGCAGGAACTACTATTCCTGATTTTTATACGACAGGAACGAATGATTATCAAGTCTTTCAGAATGCCTTAAACTTACTCCCGGCTAGTGGAGGTATGCTGCAAGTATTAACAGGGACTTATAATTGGGGAAGTGGAAACCATATAGTCACGCGGGCGATAAATAATATTATAATTCAAGGTTGCGGTGGCGGAACTTCATTCGTAGGAGATGGGGTTAACGCTATATTTTCATCGGGTAGTCAGACCGGATGGGCTTATAGAGATTTTATAACCGATGCAGGTGGCATTACAAATTATACCTCAGCCTATTTAAGTAATGTAACTTTAGGTGTGAATTATTTTACAGTAAGAGCGCCAAATACCGTAGGAAATATTGCTGCTCCAAGTGTAACAGATAGTGGTTTAACCGCAGGGCAGGCGGTTTATGCCGGAACGGGTGGATTACTTTCCAGTGAAGCAGGATACGAATACAACGCCGGGACAAATACCTTAAGTGTACCAACATTATCTTCTACAACAGTGGGTGCAACAACTTTAAACGCCCCTACTGGTAGAGGGGCTACCTATACCATAGCTGCCTCAGATGCTACAACATTAGAAAAGGCACAGGCAGATTATATTATGCCAAATGCCGGTGCTGATCTTGGCGCAATAATAACTACACAAGCATCCGCAGGGAATACCAATATATTGTTATCAACAGGTAATTTTTCAATATCACCTTTTACTCTTTCTGTCAACGGAACAATTGTAAAAGGTAGTGGTAGATTATCAACAGAATTAATATTAATAGCTAATTCAAACGCTACTGCCATTGAATTAACCGGGCAATTTATTGAATTGTCGGATTTTACGCTGAATGGTAATAGATCAAACCAGGCAGCAGGAAGTTGGAATGGTATAGGATTAAATTATGATGGAGCAGGTGGTATTGTCGATAATTTCGAAGAAGCATATATCCATGATCTATGGATTACGCAGTGTAAAAATGCTGGTATAGCAACCGAATCTGGACTTTTCATAACATCAAATACATTACGTAACGTTATATGTCAAAGTAATAATATTGGTTTTGATTTAAGCAAAGCATATGGAATGGGACTTACAGGTTGTGGCGCACGCTTAAATGATAAAGCTGGACTTTTTTGTAGTGGTGGTCAAGATATATTCTTTACTAGTTGTTTTTTTGATGATAATTTGACATCGGGCGCTTCCACTGGATATGGGGTACTACTATATGGTTGTAGCCGTATTACATTTACTGGTGGAGAAATTACTAATAACAGCAATCACGGAGTACATATTTCACAAGATATTAACTCTATAGCAGATATAAGGTTTGTGGGCGTGAAAATATCTTCCAATAACATACATCATCCGACTTTTGCTAATGTTTATGTTGCTTCATTAGGAAGTACTGGGCATTATGCTCATAATATATCATTTATTGGATGTATGCTGGGTAAAGCTGGGACAGACGCATCTCTATGTTCAGTCAACTGTCCTATAGGTGGTACGGATAGAGTAACAAACTTTATGGTAGCCGAATGTACTTTAATAGGTGGTAGCGATAATAATTTTAGTGCTTGTACTATACCAATAATACAAGATAATACTGGATATATAGCTCAGGGAGAAATTCGTACAATATCAGGTACTATAGCCACTCTAACACAGGATGCTTTTAACTCAGTAAATAACCCCTTTGGTCAGGCTGTCAGAGTATTGAACTTACAGATAAATGTATCTACTGCGGCTACTGCAACTTCACCGAATATTGACTGCGGTATTGGTTCATCTGCAACTACGGATTACACCACGCTATTCGATGATTTACCGGGTGAGACGATAGGCTATTACACTTCGACAATAACTACACCGGGTACACAGACAGTCCCGCAAACATGGGCAAGTGGAAGTGGTAACAGATATCTCAATATGAGTATAAAAGATGCAGCGGCCACGGGGATGGTATCAACCTACACCGTCACGGTGATGGGTAACTAAATTCTATCGGCTGGATATCTTTAGAGGCATCCAAGAGAGAGTTAAACAAAATACGTAATAAGAATTCATAAAAATGTGGCATAAAAGTAAAATAGATTTAGAACAATGGAGAAAGTAAAAATGAACGAGAGTAAAGAAAGAAAGACTTCAATTAAAACTAAAAAGAATGCGATTGCCGCAATAAAAGATGAAACCGATGATATTGGTGAATATGCAAAGGCGGCAAAAATGGCAAGAAAGTCGGGCGATAAAAGAGCCGAACGGACTTTCAAAAGTATAGAAAAAGACGAGAGAGAACATCGTCGCCGACTTAAGAAACTTCAGAGTAAATATTAAAATGTAGGCAGAAAATGGATAAGGAATAGCAACGTAGAAAAAGAATGAGCGTAACGTAGTTTTAAGAGAGGCACATAGAAAGTATCCAGAAATAAATATAAGTTAAATTGGAGGAAAAATAAAATGGCTAAGCCGTGGAAATTCACTGAAAAAAGGAAAGCAAGTTTAAGGGCCGCACAAAAAGAACACGTTTCCCTTGTTGAAGATGGTTATAAGTGGAGAAAATTACATGGTAAATAATATTGACTTATAAACTTCCTTAAAGAGCCTCTAATTTTGAGGCTCTTTTGGTTCAATCAAATCTTCGTCAGGTGTAGTTAATTCTTCAGAGGATTCACTATTTACTTTTATGCTTTCTAAATATTCTTCCGCCCATTCTATTCTTTCACTTTGTGGATGATGTTGGATAATATGATAAGCATATTCTTCGGCGGAATCGAAGCGTTCAACTAATTTATTAATATCTAATTCTTCTTCATTATTGGGGGATTCGTAATAATCGTCACTTGAGTTTTCGACTTCTTTAGTTTCGGGTATTTCGTTAATACGGCGGTTATATTCTTCGATTTTAGGTTTATTTTGTTTTAAACATTCCATGCATATAATATTAGAGTTAGTTTGTTGCGCGGGTACATATGCCGTAAATTCTTCATCATTCTGTTCTTCGGTGTTTTCTTCGGATTCTATGGGTTCGGGTAGTCCATTAAGGGATACAAGTTTTTCAGCCTTTTTAGATTTCAAGCGGTCTAATCCTTTGAGTAGAACATTCTTATTGTTTTCTAATTCGGTGGCAATTTCTTTTACTCTAACTTCGGATTGCTTATTATGTCTTTTAAAATAAATGTAGATAGCGCATACAATTAATAATGTGGTTAAGGATGTTAAAATATAACCTAACATTTCGTACTTCCTCCAATATTTTATTTCATTACTATTTTAACATTAACCCATAATTAATGTCAATCAGACACTTGCAAAAAATAAAAATATATGTTAAGATAATGATAATAGATTGTAAGGGGGGATTTTAGTTTGAAAAGTAGAAAAAACATTGTAAGGGTAATTTTATCCGCAATTTTTGCGGTTGCCTTGCTTGCATCTTTAATGGGATGTACGTCAAGTTCACCAACACCAACTACTGCTCAACCGAATATGATTGATCGGATTGCAGCTAATGAGGCACAAGTACAAACCCTCACTAAGAGTAAAGCCGATTTAGAGACACGGTTAACTACCGTAGAGTCCGCACAGATTAAACAAACTACTAAAAATGATGAATTGCAAACTCAGGTAAAAAATGTTGAGAAACAGGTATCCACTATTCAAACTGGACAAATACCTGCAAATATGGCGACTAAAGATGAATTTAATAGTTTGAAAACACAATTGGATACCACTAACAAAACTATTGCCGAGTTGCAGAAACAAACCACGGATTTTAAGACACAGTTAGAAGCATTAAAGAGCCAATCTACGGGGACTAGTCCTACTTCCGATGGAACCTCTTCTACTGCCAGTAGTGGAATGACTTCAACAATGGGTAAAGTAACAGTTAAGGTAACATCTTATAACGGTACGATTATTCCACAAGGGACTTATGATTTCGTCGGAAATACTTACAGCGTATCGAGTATTAATGTCGTAAGTGGTGGGTCAGGTTATACTCCAAACAACCCACCAACTATCAAAGTTTCTGGCGGGTATGGTTCAGGAGTGGTTGCTACTGCTATACTTGATGATAGTGGTCACGTGGATAGAGTTACAATACTTGATGGCGGAAGTGGATATCTGAATACTGCTTCAGGAAGACCTTCAATTCAATTACTAAATAATAATTATGGGACTGGAAATACTGCGGTATTGTCTATCGACTCATCAAATATGACATTGACGGGTAATACGTTCGAGCCGACAATAACCCTAAAAATTACTAATGGCGAAACATTTGATATTAATAACTTAATCTTCGATATTACATTATACGCTGATAACGACTTAAATTCTACAAATCTTGTTAATAAATTAAAATTAACTGGTTCAAACGCATCATTCAGGTCTACTTATGCGGATACACAAGAATTTGATTTTGAAACTTCTGGTAACGGATTAAGTATTAGTGCGGGGAAAACAAAGTATGTATATATCACCCCTAGTATTTTATTGAAGACAGCTAACTTGGATTCGGATATAAGTTTTGACGTATCAGTAAAGATTGTTGATTTTGTGAATGCTAATTAATATTTCTACCTTTTTGGTAGGATGAGGTTAAACCATAGGTGGTATGGCGGTAGTCTCACAGTGATCAGCAATCGGAATAAGTGTAGAATGTCCGAACTACCGCTTCCACAAATTAAGTAAGGAGTAGTTAATGCAGATTACCAAAGTCATTCAAAAAAAGAATCCGTTAACACTTGAACAACTTAAGAGTCTATGGGATAGAATGGTAGCGGCAAGGGATATCATGGCAAAGTCTAAAGAAGAATTAGATGCATTAAAGGACGCACATAAAGATTTATGTGAACAGCAAAATACGATTGTTGATAAATGCTTCGAAGATTATAAAAGAGGATATATCGTAGAGAATATAGAATGTACAGTAAGTTATGAAGGTTCAGTCGCGAGTTATTATGATGTTAAATCTGGCGAAAAAGTTGAAGGGATTATTTTGCAAGATGGTGATCAACTAGAAATGACGGGCGGGAATGATGATAAAGAATCGGAGGAAGAATAATGTCTGGTACTGAAGTACATAAATGCATTATGTGTAATAACATCGAAGGTAAAAATTTGGTCATAGATGGTAAACCGTTTGAGGGGTGCAATTGCAGTAAGGGTAAGTATATCATCGATGGAGTACAAAATTACTTTACTGTGAGTTCTTTGAGAAAAGATATTAAACCATTAAAAGAGATAGAAGATAAGTGTGAATTATGGGACTACAAGTTAAAACCTAAAGTATAATTCAAAAAGTCGAATATAGTTAACATTTATGATAAGAATATTAAATAGTGTTAAATATTTTAATGAATAGTATTTTAGTTAGCATGGTATTAAAAAGTCCTTGACAACTACATACCGAATGTGTATAATAAGGATATGATGAAGTTGAAAACGCAATTAAAAAGAGTCGATTATCACCTAACGGTGGGGCAAATCGAGGATTTAAAAACACTGGCGAATAAAACTGGGATAGCAGTTGCAAGCCATATTCGTATGGCGGTCAACGATTACCTAAAGAAGAATAATGAACAATAAAACATCTAAAACACAGCGAGTAGAAAGTCATTTAATTGGGATAAACCACGAACTTTATCCGGTACTTGATGATTTATCTTTTAAGTGTAAAAATCTGTACAATTATGCAAATTATTTAATTCGGCAGGAATTTATTTTTAATGGGAACTGGATACGGTATCAACAATTAGACGCAATGCTTAATAAAGATCAATCAGATTATAAAGCATTACCGTCTCAGTGTGCTCAACAGACTTTACGCTTACTCGATAAAAATTGGGTATCCTTTTTTAAGTCAATTAAAGAGTGGACGCGACATCCCGATAAATATCAAGGTAGACCTAAGTTACCGAAGTATAAGGCTAAAAAGTCAGGCCGGTCTATCGTGACTTTTACAAATCAACAATGTAAATTGAAAGACGGTTTTATCCAATTCCCACGAATATTTAAAGGTTTTAAACTTAAAACTAAAGTCGATAACGTCCAACAAGTGCGAATCATTCCGTTAGGTAAATGTTATAAGTTGGAGGTAATTTACAATGTAAAACAAGTAGAGCCTAAGCAGTTCAATTATCGGATTTGTGCGATTGATTTAGGGTTGGAGAATTTTGCAACTTTAACAAATAACGTTGGACTAAAACCAGCAGTTATTAAAGGCGGAATTTTAAAATCCGTGAATCAATATTACAACAAAGTTTTATCCGATAAACAGTCCACGCTTAAAAAGATTCACAATAAGGATTGGAGTAATGAACTTGATAGATTCACTCGTAGACGGAATAATAAAATTCAAGACTTACTCCATAAATATTCCCGACAAGTCATCAACTATTGTCTCGGAAACGATATCAACACAATCGTAATCGGGCATAATAAAGAATGGAAGCAAGACATTAATATCGGTAAAGTTAATAATCAAAAATTTGTGTCTATTCCATTCAGTTCATTCATTCAAAAACTTGAATACAAATGTCAAGATGTCGGGATAAGTTTTATACAAACCGAGGAAAGTTACACAAGTAAAGCAAGTTTTCTTGACATGGATGAACTACCTAAAGAACACGTTGAAGGACTAAAACCTGAATTCAGTGGTAAGAGAATTAAGCGTGGATTATACAGAAGTAAAGATGGAATATTAATTAATGCAGACGTAAATGGGTCATACAATATTGGTCGAAAAGTATTCCCGAAAGAGTTTAAATCAGACGGGATAGTGGGTGTAGGGTTACACCCCGTAAGACTGCAAAGCCTTACAAAGAGTTTTTATTAAAATTGTTAATACTGTTTAACGGTTTTATGGAAATTCATAACCTAGTTATTAAATAAAAAAGGAGGTAAAAGAGCTAAACCCTAAATTGTGGTGCACAACCAATTCGGGGATACAACTTGTTCGGATATTAGAGTTTAAAATTCAGCAAAAATAAAATTAGTTATTTTTAAGTTCTGTTCTTCTTTTGGGGGGAGTCGCCGGGTTTGCTGGCCTTGTGACTCCCCTAGCCATATAAGGAAGCAAAGATGAAAGAAAAAATCAACCTACAGTTTAATAAAGGTATACCTTGCCTTTATTAAGTAACACTTTGCCAAGAAGGATACTGTAATGAGTGTGAAATATATTTAGAAGCCCAAAAGAATTTTAACCACAATTGGGAAAGCAAAATGGTAATTATCGAATCAAATAAAGAAGTTTCCAGAGGATAAAATGAATCGAGTAATTAAATTTAGGGCGAAAGATAAGCGTGGTCAATGGTGGTTTGGAACTAATGAGCCGTGTCAAAATTTACTTGACGATAGGGTTTTGCGGCAATATATTCCACTGTCTGAGTTCTGGCTAATGTACGAGAACGATATGTTTGTTCGTAAAACTTTAGGCGAATACGTAGAATTTTTAAACGATGATGGTACTAAAGGCGGCGGATTTGAAGACGACATTATAGATAAAGGCGGAGACAATCATAACAGTGTGATAACTTACGGTGAGAACTCTATGGCCTCAGTCGGATTTTATACTAAAGAATCAAAGTTGAAAGGTGAACATTACAATAGATACCACGGATTGCCGCCCGATGCAAAGACAGTCAAAATAATTGGCAATGTAGTAGACGATAAAAAACTTAAGAGTCGTTGGGGTAGAAGTTAGGTACTAGTACTAAAGTAATATGTAAAAGACATTTGAAAGTACTTGACAGGTGTTTTTAATAGTGGTAATATAATAAAAGTAAGATAAAAAAGTACATGAGTCGAAGGATATACCTTCTTAAAATGTCATGTACTAATATAAGGCAGAGTATCAACCCTCTGACCATCGTGCGATTCGCATTGATAGAGAACAAAAACTAAATGAAATACCTTTTAAGCGGTCAGTCCTAGGCCGCCTTCAGAAGTAATTCTGAATGAGAAAATCCGTCAAATTCGGGGAAGGCTAAAAGACTTTTGTTCTCATGCTAATCACCGAGCTAAACTAGCAAATGACACTAGAAAATTGTTGAGAGACTAGATGGCGGAATTCCTAAATAGGAATAAGGTATAGTCCGATAATTAGCGAAAGCTAGGAACCTTTAAAAAATAGCTAGGAACTATGGTCGCCGGTGTCATTACCTTTTTGATTAGTAAGATAGTCTCACTTAGAAGTAATTCTAAGATGATATCCCGTCAAACTCAAGCAATCCTAAAACTCTTTAAGAGTCATGGTAAGCATGAACTAAATTCAGCAATATACGCTGATAAAGGCTCAGAGACTAAACGGCGGGCATCCTTAATGGATGAAGATATAGTCCGACACTCTTGCGAAAGCAGAGATTACAGATCGTATCTACAACTTCGTGTCCCCTACGGTCATTACCGGAACCGATACGGGCTCCACACTGTTACGCACTTTGATGCCGTTAATCGTGGCAGCTATCGTCTGTAAAATGGCGACCCTTGTGGGTAACTGCAAGGTAAACTCATCGATAACTCGGTTGACCCTAAACTCAGAATTGAGCATGGGAATCCCGAACCAAGCAGAAGGATTTAATCCTTCGGGCGTGCGTAGAGACTACAGTCGATGCATCCCTAGTGGATGGAAATATAGTCCGATACTCCTGTTGAAAAGCGGAGATTAACAAATGCATGATGATTCCGATCCTCGTAAAGTATTGCGCCAACCAAGAGCGATCTTGGTTTGGGATTTGCCCTAATCTATCGGAAGCTAAAACTCTTTTGGAGTCATGCTAACGGGGAGTTAAGCGTAGGAATGAACTACGTAAGACCTAGAGCACATAGAGGCAACATCTACTTTGATAGATGGTGAAATGTGCCGAACCTAAACGAAAGTTTAGTGGACATAAGAATGGTTCGGATGTGGTCAACTGCGGGTGCTAGAGACTAATAAGTTAGGGAGAGCCTCAAAACTCTCCCTTTCTTTTTGCCGTAAAAAGGTATTGACAATATATAGATAAACATGGTATACTGATATTATGATGAAGAAGGGAAATATGGACAAGGTTTGTTATTATTTAGCCCCAAATCAGATTAATGATTTGAAAAAATTGTCGCAATTAAAGAGTGTTTCAATGGGCGCTCTAATTCGTATCGCTGTAAGTGAGTATATTAAAAAGGAAATTAAAAATGCCTGAGATTGGGGAACTTAAGAAAGGACAAGAAATAGGCATGAAAGAGGGTTATCTATATAGATGGCTTGATTGTAAAGAATGTACTACAGAAAGATGGGTGAAAGAGGAATGGGCTAAAAGTAAACATTATTATACTTTTTGTAAAAAATGCAGTAATACCGTAAGGGCAAAGGAAGCACATTTAAGAGATGAAATGTATTGGGACGGGAAAAGTGAATTAAAAATCGGGATGAAGAAAAGTACCATTGAACTTAGAGAGTTAGGGATTAATTATGTTGGCAATAATACAATGTATTGGGATGAATGTCCTAGTTGTGGATTTTTAGAATGGAGATTAAAACCCCAAGTTGGTAAATTGTGCTTAAAATGTCATGGAGGACAGTTGTCTATGGGTAAATATGGGGAAGAAAGTCCTCATTGGAATGGCGGAAGATATATAACAAATAGAGGATATATTAGAATAGTTATAAATCCCAATAACCCATATTATTGTATGGCTGACGATGTTGGTAGGATTTTTGAACATGATTATATAATGGCAGTGTCCATCGGTAGACCATTGAATAATAACGAGAGAGTTCACCATAAAGGAATAAAATTCTTACGAGAGAGTGCTGATAATAGACAGGATAATAGAATAGATAATTTAAAATTATTCCAAAATGATAGTCAACATCGAAAATATCATGCTAGACTGAATAGGGTAGATGATCTAGTGTATATTCTAAAAATGTTAATAATTAAGGAGAAAAATAATGCGTAATAAAAGAGAAATCGAACAGAAAGCCGAACGAATTGAAAAGATGTGTGTACTATTCCGAGATCATTATATCGAAAGAGTAAATCCTGATTATAAACTGTCGGAATTTCAGTTAATTAATAGACAGAAGTTAGAATCAGAGTTGGGTATTAAAGTACCGGGGGATTTAGTTAAACTTGCGGAAGAACACTTTAAACTGTCAGAACAGATGGCGGTTTTAAGATGGGTAATTGATTCAGAATGGGAATGGGATGAATCGGGAATCAGGGATACTTAAAATATAACTTTTTTAGCTTTGTATGCATATTTAAAAATTGTACTTGACACGTACTTATTTTTGTGTTATATTAAATTAAAAGCATATACAAACATACAGAATTGAGGGATATTTATGGTGATTCCAATTAAATTAAAAATTTGCCCAAAGTGCGGAAGTAAGTGGGTCATAAAAAAGGGCAAAACCCCGACGATTAAAGGTCTTAAGCAAAGATATTTATGCAGAAAGGGTCATACTTTTTATTGAAAGAGGTGAGAAATATGCCTGTAAAAATGCGGAAATTACCGCGAAAAAATAAGTGGCGTGTTTTTGACGCAAGTGGGCGGATTTTTTCGAAAGGAACGACTAAAAAGAAAGCGCAAGCTCAAGTTCGTATTATAAATAGAGGTAAATAAGAATGGCAGTACCTATAGTACCAGTTTCAAATAATCCAGCACAACAACAAACTTCATCGGATTCATCTAAGCCAGTTATAGATGTTAAAGCACAACAATCTTTAGCAGTTAAAGAAAATGCTTCACCTACGGGTGTAGTTGCTTCCTCGCCGCCTTATGTACAATTACCCGATGGTACAGTAGTTGCTAATCCAGTGACTAATCCCGTTGTGGTTACTGCACCTGCACCTGCTCCGATAACGCCGCCAAGTTCGTATATTCCATCTGGTTCCGGTGGCGGTGTCGCAATGGGCGGACGCGAGCCTAATATTTCTATTGACCAATTGAATAAAGCCACTCAAACAGCCGGTGGTAATGTTGCGGTTTTAAAGCAGGAAATTGCTAAAGCACAGGAAACAAATAAAGCGGCGATTGTATTCGGTAAAACGGGTCAAACCCCTGAAGGGCAAGTTAAAACTGTAACCGAACCGAGTAGTGGAGTCCAATATAAAGTAGACTCTAAGGGTAATGTTATTGGTAATGACGGGAGAATTGCCTATACTCCGGTAAATGTTCCTACTGCGATTGGGGTAAATCCTATAACCAGTCCTTATAATCCGAAGAATATTCCAGTCGCGCCCTTATCTAATCCTTCTACCAGTCCATCCGATGTGGGTAAAACATTAGGAATGAAGGGTGATAACGTTTTATTAAATTCTTACGATGGCAGGGCAGTAGAAATTTCACCCGTACAAATGACTCAATTAGATTCTTTAAGTGGGCAATTTAGAGTTCAATATTTAATCGATCTAGGAGTTTATCCACGGGGGACTTTTTTTCAAGTGGCGGATACACAAATAAAAGGATCGGAAAGTGGTATTGTATTGCCGCAAACTTTTGTAGGGACGGATGGCAACCCGATTACTTTAAGTGGTCAAGATATTATGGCCTTAAATAATATTAATGTTCCTGAAGCAAAATTTAATAAGATGCAATCCCTTGGACTGTATGATAAAAATACGATTTATGTAGGGGTAGATGAATCTAGTGGCGCAATTAGAACTTTGAATGTTAGTTCATTACCTGAAAAATATCAAGAGATTGCTAAAAAATCTGGATATCAGGAATTGCAGCGGGCATTAGACGCTGATAAAAGAGCGTGGGAAGATAATCTTAAGAATACTAATCCCCAACTCTATCAACTTTATTTGGATGATAAAACGCCGGATAAATCAGAGTATAATGCAACTATCCAAAATTTGCAGAAATCATATCAGGAATTTCAAAATAAGTTACAGTCGGGCGAAATTTTAAAATCTAATACTAATGAATATATTACAAAAGATGCTTATAATAAGTTATCGGTAGACGGACAAAAAGCGTGGATGAATGGCGGGTTTACTCCATTAGTGGATGCTGAAAAATATGTTGAAAAATATAAAACCCCCGATGGTGGGTATAATTTAACTCAACTTGCGTATGACGCTAATAAGAATAATGATGATAAACTTACAGCAAGTGCCGTAATTTTATTTGGGGCGGAAACTGTTAAAACTGCTCAGGAAACTTTCCATCCGACAGGGGAATGGATATATCGTGACCCAATTACGGGAACTACTCGTTCAGTAGATGATAGTGAACGTACTAATATTTTGAATGAAAAGGGATGGAATAGTAATTATTATGATTTGTTCTCTCGTTCCGATAAGGGCGCTGAATCATTAATTGCCCAAACTCGATTTGATATTAAGGATTGGGCCGGACAGGAAGTAAAACCACCTAGTGTAGATGAATTATCCCAAATCGCAAGTTCGCAAGTGGTTGATATAGAGACTTCTGTAAATAAAACTCGATTGGCAGAGAATATCGCCCATACTATTTATAATAGAAATGACTTAGGAAGTGCGTTTGGTTCAAGTAGCCCTATAATAATGGCTAAAAATGTAGATGAAGTTTGGAATAAATTAACTGACGAGCAAAAACAGCAAGTCGCTAATAATTATCAAAATAGAGGACAATTAATGGTTAGCGATGTTACTGAATATGCTAATCAGTTGTCTAAGGGTTTGGAATCTTTATATGGAAAAGTAGGTGAAATACCATCGGATTTAGTTAAAATTCCTGCAAGTATCGGTGTTGGTGTTTTAAATACGGCTAATGCTATTGGTATATCATTGCCATTGGCGGTAGTTTCCGCTATTACCCAATCTGTAAGTGGGCAACCCAAGGGGGCTTTAGCCGGATTATCCGAAATTCCCCTTGGCATGGCTGAATATGCCTTTGTTACTGCGGGTAAAAGAATTAGTGAAAATCCCATATCGGGAATTGGTGTTTTAGTTGGCGAATTATTTGCGCCTAAAATTGCAGGTGGAGTTATTGGTACTATTAAGGAGGCTCCTATTTTTCGTCGTATATCGACTTCAGAGGTATCTAATGACCCGGATGTTGGTAGGGCTGCTATAAGGGGCGGGATGGATGCTCAGTTTGCTAGGGCACTAGTTGAAGATATCCAAAAAGTATGGAATGGCAATGTTCCAGAAGTAATATCTAAGTATGGTAATGATATTGAGGGAGCTTTGGCTCAATATTATATTTCTAAAGCGTTAGGTAAAGATGTCTCTTTAACTACTGCGGGGCAACGTGAAGGTGGAATTTACGGCGTAGGTACTGCATGGAATATGGTTAATAAGAATTCCGGTTTCCACGCAACGGGAGATTTAACGCCGTTTGTAAAAAGCTTACAAGAAAAAGGTAATTTTGTAATTGACGCTGATTTTCTTGAGAAAGGGGTATCGTTTAATAGCCCTCAATTAGCCGAACAATTTATGAGGGCGGGACTTAAAGAGGGTACACAACCGGGAGGTATGGCAAAATTCTTTTCCGAAAAAGATTTAAGGGCGCTTCCTGATAAATATGTAGACGCTTTGAAGTATCTTTCTACTAAAGAAGTTATTCAAATGATGAAAGAAGATGCTACAAAAGGTTTGCTTAAAGAAGGGATTTATCCAGTTTACAAATTTTATTATAATGATAAAGGTATTCCTACTTTTGAGTTGGAATTTATAGATACTCCGGGCATGAAATGGAATGCGATGAAGGGCGGATATCCTTATAATTCAAAGTATGGCACTGCATCTTTGGATATGCCATCTCGTATTACAGTAGTAGATAGATTTATTAAGACTGTAGACAATTTTGATATGATAGACAATACTGGTAATATCGTGCTAATGAATTTGAATGGTAAAAGATTGGAATATGGTGATAATGGGGGATTAAAAGTTGATAATGGGTTAGTTAGAGTATTAGACGAAAATGATAAACACATAGGAAGTATAAAAGAAGTTGATGCATTAGCGATTGATAAGAATGGGAGTGAAAATATTACCTTGCTTAAAGCGGGTGATCATGTCCCGTTGCTTTTCATATCCTCCGACGCAGCCTTAGCGGAAGGGATTAAGCCACCTTCAATGTCTAAGTTATTAGCGGCATGGGCGTTGGATTCCACTTTGGGTTCAGGGCAAAGGATGATTGGTAGTATATTTGCTCCAAGACCTGAAGTTAGTGGTACTTATGATGTTGGAATAAGTACTTCGGTAGGATATAATTTACCTAAGATGCAATTTTCAGAAGTAAATCCTATGTCTCGATTATCATGGGCTATGAAACAAAGAGAATCAATTCAGAATTCTAATATGCTTCAACAGCCTTTTACTGATATGGAATTTGAATCGGCGGGTGGTAAACTTGGCAAGGATGGAACTGTTGTAGAATTTAGAAGATATTGGCATGAAGATAGTCCCCAATTTACCGGGTGGGTTAGAGATAGGGTTACGGGAATTATACGAGATGAATCAGGCGGTATTTTGCTTCTAGATGAAAAGGCTAATCAAAGAGTAGGTATCCCCGAAGGTGTTTATAGTTTACCCGGTGGTGGCGTAGAAAAGGGCATTACATTAGAAAATTTATTAAGAAAAGAAGCCAATGAAGAATTGGGCGTTGAGGTCGAGAATCTACGTAGATTACCAACTTATTTAGGTAAATCTAATGAACATTCAGCACCGGGAACTTGGTTGATCGAAGCTGATACAAAATCTAAGAATTTACGATTAAAAACCGATGAAATTAATAATGCAAAATGGATTAAAAGTGGTGATAATTTAATAGTTACTCCTGCAACTTATGACATTTTAAGGTCTATAGATGGGTTTGATGTTTCTAATTTAACTGTCTATGATGCTAAATGGTCAAAATCTTATAGAAATGCAAGGGATGCCAATTATGCTGAAAGAATTGGGTCTAATAATACTACTAAAAGTAGACAAAGACCGATTACGGATAGTGATGGTAAATTAGGGACGCAAAAGAGTGGGGGAAAAATCACCAAGTTTGACGATGGCGATAATATTCCATTCAAAAGAAGTGGGGATAGATTATTAGTTCCTTTGACCGATAGGGGAATAAAAGAAAAATCAACTAGAGACTTGACCCCTAGTGAACAAGTGCTTGTATCAGACTTGGGGGTTGGAAGAGAAAGTTTAAGCAAAACGGAAGGCGAATTAAAAACTTCTTTGGATAAAGCGTTAACTATCGGAAGTGATGATACATTAGGTGGTGAATCCGATAAAATTGCAATGGACAAAGGTGAGAAATCTTACGCTTTATCGGCTGAAAAGGTAGGTATCCCTTCGTCAGAGAAGGGCATATATTCATCTACGGATAAATTTGTTACACCATCAACTGAGAAATTGCCTACTTCACCTTATAAACCGGCTTCCTTAATTGCTGATAATCTACCGATGCCGATTGGTAAGCCTTATTTAAAAGGCAGAGAAGATATTTTGACTAGAGATCAAAAGATGAGAGCGTTTGAAGGTGCACTAGGTTGGAAGCAGGGTTTTGGATATTGGTTTGTTAAAGCACCCTATAAAACCAACGCGGATGTAGCATTTTTTAGAACTCCGCCCCCTAACGCCCAAGTAGTTGAGGGTGGCGCAAATGCTGCTTATCGTAGTATTCAACAGTTAACGGGAAAACCTCCAAGCAGGGCGTTAAAAATTCCGTTGGGTATTGTTACTGTAAGGATTAAAAAACCTTCTTATAAAGCGGGTGAAAGTGGAGCGATCTCGTTCAAAATGAATAAATCGGCTAAAAAGGGACGAGATACTGGAATTGTGAGAATATTAAATAGTTAGGTGTGGTTATGGAATTAATTAATAAAAAGAATTGGTTTTTAAGGCATAAGGGTTTTACTTGGTGGTTAGGGGCATTAATTGCATATTCAATTTATGTTATTTTAACAGGTAGTATTTGGCCTTCTAATATAATTGGTGCATGGACTTTAATATATTGGGTACTTTGTTTAATCAAACGTAAAATACTTTAAAGAGGTGGACACTATGCAAAAAGAAAAATTTGAATACGAATGGTTTGGAGTAGTAGATGGTAAACGTAAAGAAATCCACCAAATTGCTTATTCTAAAGAAGATTCTGAAAAGAAAATTCGTAAAGCCTTTAAAGACCGTCTTGGTAAATTAGAGTTCGGTAAGCGTTATGCAATATATCCTCACGGTGGGCATGGGAACAAAATAGTTTAAAGAAGTGGTAAGATTTGAATAAGATAAAAGTTCTCTCTCATATTGTTCTCTTAATATTGATTATTGGTGCATTGATATTAGGGGCTTTACCTATTCAGGCGATATCTTCTAATCCTACAACCTTACAGATTAATTCAATAAATGCGTTTCAAAATGTCTTAGTCTTAGGGGATATGGCTTTTGCAACGGATTTTTCAGTTATTTATGCAGCCGTGCCAACTGAAAATATTACGACAACATATAATGTGCGGTTAATGAATAGTTCGGGGGTAGAATTATCCAGTATCGCCCCCTTTTCATATTATGCGAACGGTTTTGCGCGGGGTGTAGTCTGGATGTACTTTGATCCGACACAAGTAACTGCTTTAGGTCTTACATGGAATGGAACTTATACTATGCGGTTAGATGGGAATCCTACAGCCTCATGGTCAGGGAGTGTTCCTTCGGCCCCGGCTAGAAGTGATTTTACGTGGAATACACAAGCTACAGTAGCGCAAACTTCAATTATTGCGACAAATTATATTTTAGTGGAAGCACAGTCTCTTACGACAGCATGGAATAGTTCGAGTTATATCTTATATACTACTACAGCACAGAATGGTACAAAATTAACAACAACCGGCGAAGCCTATTTTGCTAATATTATTCCTAATGTGAAATTAATTGCACCGAACGCCTTTTTAACTACTTCTTTGCCGTTAGAATTACGTACTAATCCGGCTACACCAAATAAATATGCACAAAGTATAGCACAGGATTTTCAAGGAGTAACTTATACTTCAACTACCGATACAGTAGATTTAACTAATGGAAGTGCAACAGTAGTGGGTACAGGAACTAACTTTGTAATAGGTTATAAATGGGGACAAATCAAAGGGAATGCCGATGGAATCTGGTATACAATTATAGATGTACCGGATACTACCCATTTAACTTTGCAAGTTCCTTATGGAGCGGCAGGTGGGACTGGATTGGGGTATACGCTTATTTATCCGGTAAGCGTTCCTTCAAATCCTACGGGAGCACCTGCTAATCCTTTGAGTTTGGATGCCGTATCGGATTACTTGGCAATTCCGAAAGCGGTTTTTGGGACGGTAGTTTGGCTGGTCTTAGTGATTTTTGTAATGATTAAAGGTGCTCAACATGCTAATTCTTATAAGCCACTAATTATTCTCGTGGTTCCCTTGCTTTATGTGGGAGCACGTTTGGGATTTTACCCTCTCGGTCTACTTATAGGATTATCGATATTGAGTGTAGCAGCCGTAACTTGGACTTTGTTTTTTGAGAAAACTTCGTACTGAGTTATGTAAAATAATTAACTTGTAATTAGGTGGCTCTAGTGTTAAAATAGTTAAAAGGATAATTTATGAAACGAATTTATAAAAGCATCTTACTTGTAGTTGTACTATTCAGTGTAATTGTTGCTCCAATTTTTGCAGCGACATATACGTGTGCCATAACCGTTACAAACACTGGCGCGACAAGTTATACACAATATCCTTTTATATTACCTATTGATAATGGATATTTGGCTAATCAATCTTATATAACTTCAACAGGATTGGATGTTAAAGTAAATAATAATGGTGCTGATATACCTACAGCATTAGCAACGGATAGAACTAATTTTTCAACAGAACTTGCTTCAGGACAATCCATTCAACCTTCAATGACCTTCGGAAATACAGCATTAACTTCAATGCCAATCATTATGGGTGGTAGTGGATATGCAAGTTATGCGGATAATGCAGCATTAGAAGATGCAGATAACTTCTCTCATAGTTGGATAGATACGTATGTCGATACATCCAGTGGCAGCAATAAATTTTTACTTAATAAGTCTAACGCTATTACTGTAGATGCTGGTACATCTACGTCCGGTAAGGTCACGGCTAATATTTACAGCACATTAAGCCAGGATACCGGGTCTTATGTTCAGGCGGTATATGGTGGCGCGGGAGCTTATCAGCGTTCCGGTCAAAAGTTTACTATATGGTCTGCTGGAATAATTGGTGGGATATCAATTCCGGTTAGCAAGACTGGCAGCCCGACAGGAACAGCCAGTGTTACAGTCAGAAGCGTATCCGATGATACATTGCTCGGAACATTAGGTACGTTTGATGTGTCTACAGTGTCGGGCGCATCGGTTACGGTTAGTAATCCGGTTATTGTACCGACCGCACAGAGTATTTATATACTCGTCGAATATTCCGGCGGGAATGTATCTAATTGTATAAATTTAACCCTTGTTACTCCTAGCGCATATGCAAATGGGAATGCTGTGGTATATAACGGCGCGTATACAGATTATGCAGGCCATGATTTGAGATGGACTGATTTATCCTATCCAGTAGTAACTACTAATACTACAGTGGCTTCCGGTGAACATGACGTTCAAGTACAGGCTGATGGAGCTGTCTTAGAGTTAGATATTGATAATCCTACACTGGTAACGAATGGGGATTATGGAATAGGTGACCCACCAACGAGTTGGACTTTAGGTGGTGCAGGTGCAACAGTATCTCAATCAACTGCACAGGTTAAACTAGGTACTTATAGTGCTGCGGTTACCCGTAACGGCACCAATGCTCAACTTTATCAAAATAAAAGTGTTGCTGTAGGTGTAAATACCTACACTCTAGGATGTTGGGTATGGTCTTCAGTTGCAAACAGTGCAAGATTAAGAATTCGGTTTTTAGATGGAGCTCAAGAGATAGGTGCGCTTACAACCGAATATAGTTTATACCATACTGGAGATAGCCAATGGCAATGGTTAAGTGTGACAACAAGTCCTGTGACTGCCATAGATACAGTGAGAGCGGTAATGTATGTATTCGTGGATTCTACAGCTTATTTTGATGGAGCTAAGCTCGTCTTAGGGTCAACCATTACCCCTACCACTTCTGGTATGATCAATACCGTCGATATCAGTGGAGCCAGTATACCGGATAACTCTAATGCGTGGTTATTAAACCAAAATAACGTCAATTCTTATATTAGTTCTTATACTCATACCGTAAGTGGTACTGAATTAATTAAGTATGAACCCAATGATTTAATATTAAGTGGGACATTATATAACACAGGGACAGCAACATTTACTAGTGGGAATACAGATGTAGTCGGAATTGGGACAGCGTGGACTTCAGGAATGGTTGGCGGTAAAATTCGTAGTGATGTGGATGGTGTCTATTATGATATTTCAGCCGTTGGCAGTGCGACTTCAATTACTTTAAGTACCGCCTATCATCATACAGGTGGTATTGGTCAAGCTTATCGAATAGGTTATCCGACATCCTATACCACGGGAACAGTAACCTTAACGCCTACAAGTACAAGTGTAGTTGGTGCGGGTGGTGCAACTTTTACAGCCACAATGGTAGGTGGTAAAATCAAAGGTGATACCGATGGGGTTTATTATAACATTAGTGGTTTTACCGATGCGACGCACATTACTTTAAGTACGGCCTATAGTGAAACAGGCGGTAGTGGTTTAAACTATACTTTACTCTATAATCCTACGGGGTATTTACCAAACTTGGATTCAAGTGGAAGTTATCCTGCAACAATTACATGGGGTGCAAATACTACGGGAATAGCCATAAGCGCGGGGTCATTAATAAGTTCCAATAATCCATCAGTAACAGCAGATGCAACTTCCACGCAAGTAGATATGGCGAAGCAAAATATCAATATGGGTAATCCCACGGGGAACGATAATGCTCAGATACAAAAGAATATTTTTACGCCGTGGTTTCAACCTTTCTCGCAAGTAACTAACATTCCCTTGATCGGCTTTTTGCTTTTTTGGACTACAGCAGCATTAATATTTTGCGTAGTTAAAGTTATGAAGTATACAGGAAGTAATCAGTTTATTGGCGGTATTGTCTTGATTGTTGGAGAGGCGTTGCTTTACAAAATTGGACTTTTTGAGCTTTGGGCGGTTATATCTAGTGCCTTCATCGTCTTAGCTATCCTGATTTTTGAAAGAAAACCTTCGATGTAAAGGTTATGTTAAAAATTAATAAAAAGGGAATAATTAAGTATGTTTAAATTAATTAGTGGAACCCTTGTCTTTTATATTATGGTTACTGTATTTGCCTCTGTAATGAATGGTGGCGGTGGATTAAGTACCAGCCAACTGACACAGAATGTAGTTGTGGGAGCTACTACTATTTATGCTAAAAACGTTACCGGATTTTTAGCAGCGGATTATATTACTATTGATGGCGAGGAAATGAACTATTCCTCAGTAGATACCACTGCTAATACTTTTACATTGGCTTCGGCGGCGGTTAACTCGCATAAAATTGGGGCATATGTATATTCACCCGAAACTAAATTAATCAATGATGCGTTAGGTTTTAATGTAGGGGCTTTAACAACTAATCTGGGATTCTTTGCATTACCTGTTATTGGGTGGAAGTTCTTTACAGTGACACTGCCTAATGTTTTAACCTTGCAGTTGCCATTTGCAGACGGTGATTTTGCCTTTATTGGATATCTGTGGTTAGCAATGACTATCGGTATCTTTTTTGCCATATTTGGATACCTCGGATGGATAGTTTGGAACATGGTAAAACCCTCTTAACTTTACATTTGGCGTAGGTTGTGGTAAGATAAAGTAAGGATAAGTTTAATTAAAAGTAAGAGGTAATAATATGGTGTATGGATATCAGGATTATCAGAATGAACAAGAAGGTATGGGAAATTCGGGATTTGGTAAAAAGTATTATTGGATGGGTGTAATACGTAATGGAAAGTTAGTGATTTTGGGATATCGCATGAGCCAGTTAGAAGCCGAAAATTATTTGAACGCCTACGCTTCGGGTCAACAGCATGTTGTTGAAGCATTTAATAGTAAGGATATCCGGCGTATTTCGGGGGCGTTTAAATCAAAGGCATTAGAACAGTATCGAGATTTGGATGTAGCCTTAAGGCGTAATGTTATTTCACAATCAGAACAGATGAAAGCTAAACGTGATAAACAAAATAATATATCAGGGTATAAGGAATATAAGGCAGAAGTTAAGAGATCAAAACCTAAGCGTAAGCCCATTATTGAGGACATGTTTCATGGTCTAAAGGAAGAATATTAAGAAAGAGGTTCGTAATGATGGCGAAAACTTACAAAGACAAACTGAATTTTTTAAAAAAAGAGGCCGCACGACGGGGTTTAAAAATCAAGAAGGACAAACGGTTAACTAAGACACCGTATAGAGCGTCCCATCCTTTAGTTGAAGATATGATTGGTGTTAAAAATAAAGGGAAATTTATCACATATGAACCACGAACTGAAAGGAATAAACGTAGATTGGTTATGGATATTAACCATGAAATATGTGAGTTTGATTTAATGAAGAAAGGCTATAGTTATCGTCACGCTCATAAAATATCTAACCGTAAACAACGTAAAATTGGTTGTTAAAGAAGGTGTAAGATGCTGTCCGAAAAAGAATTATTGCCACAATATTCGAATGATAAAATAAAAGTGTATAAAGTTAATCAGGAATTTATACATAATGACCATATGCCGGATTTTGTGGGCGGTCATGCATTAATCATGGACTTTATACCACCGGGGGAAATTTGGTTAGCCGACGATTTGGACGATAATCAAACTAAGTCTACATTATATTATTTACTTGTACAAAAAAGATTAATGGCAAAAGGTGTTCCTTATAAAGACTCGATTAAAATGGCGGGAAAATTGGAAAAAGAAGTTGGAAACGATTTTGAAGGGGATATTCAGAATGAACTTAATGAATCGCAAGATATTATCGAACCGTCATTTTCTAATGGAGCAAAACATAATTTGGCAGGTAAAAATAGTAAGAGATTAAATTATAATATTAAATCATTGCATGAAAATCAGAAAAAACGGCGGCATAAATTGTATAGTCACAAACAAACAATTGGAGAAACAATGGTGAGATTTTTAGGTTGACATTTAACATTAGCCTATGGTAAAATGTATACAAAGGATAAGTTTGGAGGCTAATTGAATTGACTGAATCACAGATGTTTTTGATTTTAGGAATGGCTGGGTTGGCGGGAATTTTCTTACTGTTTTGTGTTGCGATGGTAGTTTTGGCGTTTATTAAACACAATAAGTATATGAAATACGCTAAAGAGAGAATCAAAGTTGTACTTTTACCTACTGCAAGGGCGGCTTACAATATTATCGTGGAAAGGGGTATGTCTGATACCGTACTTTCTGTGCCAATGGAAAAAACAAATACTTTACCGCGTTACTTTTATAATAAGTCGAATACGTGGGCTACGCGATATCCAGAAAGTCCATTTTTGGGGCTTACTTTTTTGCAAGTACAAATTGACACTGTGTATTATCGAGAAAATAATCCCGAACCGTTAACCTCGGATATTGTGTCACCTCTTATGACCGCTAATTCTATCTATGCCGCAATGGAAGAAGAATTTGAACTTTTAATTAAAACTGTTTCTACGACAATTGCGACACTCGAAAAGAAACTAATGGAAGCATTGTCGGCTAAGTTAAATAAGTATGTGGTATACTTTGCCTTGATTATTATTATCGGTATTCAGATAGTCGGATTAATTATGACTATTCAGGGTAATTCCCATATTAGTGCCTTGAATAATGCATTTGGTATTAAATAGGAGTAGTAGTTATGGCGAATAACGATACCGCGAATAGAGATAATATTACGCCCTTACAGGTTATTAATCGTTTAATGAGACGGGGGCAAGTTTCCGACAGGTTGGGTGTTTCGGCTGTTATGGAACAATTGGAAATTTCACCTATCCCATTGTCAGCAGTGGTTCCAATGGCTTTAAGCATCACAATTAATTCAGTCCCCGATTTGGAAAGACGTAGAAAGCGTATCCCTTTATCTTATATTTTTCTTGAAAGTTATCTATTAGCTAATAAAGGTTCAAAAAAGTTTGCGTTTTTGTATAAGGATTTGGCGCAGGAACAGATAGCCGCACAAACGGATGAAGAAGTAGAAGGCGCTGAGGACTAAAGGAGAAAATATGTTTAAAAAGAAAACCTATCGTTTTATGCCTTTAGCGAGTGTGTTAAAATATGTTCCTGAAATGCAACGTTTGAAAGTTTCCGAGGTTGCAAGGTCGCGCAGTGGATTTTTATCAGCGTATAAAAGGGCGGGTTCGAGTGAGTATCTTAGTGATGGATGGAAAACCAAGCGTAATGGATTCATTGCGCGACATTTGGTAAGCTATAAACAGAATAAAACTTATCGTAGGCGGTTAGCATTAATTGCATGGGCGTTTGACCCGGATAAGGAATAAAGAATGGTTTTAGTATATACTGAAAGATTAGAAAGATCAGAAAGACAACAGCAGTTAAGAGACATTGAGCAGTTGGCTGAATTACCGATTGTTGAGCCGGATTTTGGGGCGGATGATAATAATTATAGTTTAACCCCGGATAGAGGTGTCAATGGATTATACGGGCTAGAATTAAATGAGGGATTAACTGATAGTGAAGTCCGTATGGCAGAAGTTTTAGCACCTTTTGCTAGAGGGGTTATGATTGTACATGGTCAACCGGGATGTGGCAAAGGTGTTTTTGGTGCATATGTGGGGTGGCAAATGCGCCGGTTATTTAAAAAGGGTGGTAAACCCAAGAATATCCTGTTAGATTATCAGCCTAAAAAGTGGTTTGATTACGGATATTCCGATAACCGTTTTAAAATGTTTGATGCAGAATTTATGACCGCGCAAATTGATACAATGGCAAGTAAAATTGGGAAACAAACTAAAAAAACCGAAGAAGCGGAACTTAATGAGGAAGAAATTAAAGATTTAAGAGCCGTCACTACAGATTGGGCTAAGAAAACCGTACTTTTTATTTTTTCAGTTATGGAATTGGATGAACTAAAAAGATATTGCCATAATCGTAGGCCGCATAATCCGTTTGGGATTATGATCGGTAACATTATTAGTGTGTGGCGGCATTTGGATATGTTAATTCTAGGAATGTGCCCGAATATTAACGAGATTGATGTGAATAATTACTTAAAGTATGTAACTCATGAAGTGCAACCGTCATGGTGTACAGCAAGGGCTAAACCATCGTGGGAAAATCCAACTCGTTCGGATACCACTAAGTGTGTTATTCGGGCTAAAACTCATATTGGTACAGATGGCGTAATTAAATTTAGTAGTAAGGGCTATCCATTATGGATTGATGGCGGGAAACCTAGGCCTGAAATTGGTATGCAAGTAGTTAAACCAGACTTTCCAATGGGTATTCCTGAAAAACGAATTAAAGATTTCTTGATTAGCAGAGGGAATTTAGGTAATTTGAATGAAGTATCTAGTGCGACGGGTGAAGAGATTAATGAATGTCGTAACCGGATATTAAGTATGGCGGGATATTGGAGGAAATTAAAAGATGATAGGTTAAGTTTTAATAATATTTTACGATGTAAATCTGTTTTTGATATTTACGATAGTCAGGATATGAAAAATTTGAATCCTAGAATGATGAAAAGCGGAGGATAGTAACATGAGCGTCCTAGATGATATTATGGGAAAGAAAAAGTCCAAGAATTTTGTAATTACCGAATTAGGTAAGAATAAAGTTAGCCAAATGGAAGGCACAGAAGGACTTACCCTTAAAATTATGTCCCATTTGGAAGAGAACGGCGAGTCTACGCCACGGGAAATTGCCGAACGTTATGGATATGCTCAAAAACAAGTGGAAATGAAGTTAGAGAAACTAAAAAAAGATGGGTGGGTGGATGTTTCTCAGAGGTAGTGTTAAAATGTATAAACGCCCGTGTATATTATTTGTCTTATTGATTATTATTGCAGGAATGGTAGGGTGTGCTACACCTCAAGATGCAGGATATTTTAATGTAGTTAATACCCCTACTGTAACGGGTACTGTAAATGCAGTAGTCCCATCGCCTTTACCAGTGAATATTGACGGCGTAACTGTTAATGATGGCTGTGTCCCAAGTATCCCTTATTATTATCAAATTGCGGATAATATGATTGCGGGACATACATCGTGGTCTAAATTAGGTTTTACCCCGGCAATGGGTGCGGTTAGTGCAACTACTGAAAGTGATGTATGGTCGGCGGGTGGAGTTTATGCGTTCCCAACTACGGCTCAGCAGATGCAAGTGGTATCCACTAATAACACAGATGATATTGGTACGGTAATTTTTGATGGGGATTCGAGTGGTGGGTCAACAACAACATTAGTAGATGTGACAAAAGATTTTACGTTTGGTACTCCGGTAGCGATTAATGATGTTATCTTATTGGATACTACTAAAGAGTATGGTTTTGTAACATCTGTAGCGGCAACAACTTTGACTTGTTCGGGTGGATTTTCTTCAGGTGGTAGTGGTACTGGACAAGCCTATAGGGTAATAGATACATCAGCGACAGCCGGGGCGCAAGTAGTTGCGGTTGAATATCTCGATGCAAGTTATAATACACAATGGGAATATGTAGTTTTAAATGGTACAACGGTTGTGAACACTGTTTCTATAAGTTTGTACCGTATTAATTCTTTTAGAGTTATTTCAGCAGGGGCAAACAAAAAGCCGACCGGGAATTTGGTTATTAGAAATACAGCGGGTACAACAAACTATTCTTATATCTCAGCCGGATATACGAGAGCGAGGAATTCAGCCTATACAATTCCAGCAGGGTATACACTATATATTGCCCAACTGACTTATTCATTCGGATATTCTGCTAATCAAACACATTATGCCAGAATCTACGGACGCGCAACACAGAATAATAATTTTAGAACCGATGGTATATTTTATCCTTTTACCGAAGTTATATGCGCAAACTCATCGGCGACTATTAATTTGGATTTTCCTTCAAAGTTTTTAGAGAAAGTTGATATAAAAGTTAGTGGCGTTGCAACGGTTACAGGGTCAGCGGATATTGCTTTAAGGGGCTGGATAGAGACACAATAAGAGAGGTAAAACATGTACGCAGTGTCAACTTTAGGAATTCTTGCACTGGCTTTAACGGGGTTTGGAATAGGATTTAAGAAAAATTATTTTCTTTTTGCCGCTTTTGTTTTTTGGGTAGGATTAGGTATTTACCTCGCTTATAATTTTACGTGGTTTGGGGCAGGACAGTGGTCTTTTATCCTAATAGGGTTTTTAATCGGTATCCCGTTAATCTTCACAGCGTTTAAAATGCAAATTAAAGAAGCCACAACAATTCCAGCAGTCGGTGAAGCCGCTGACTTAGACGCAGATGGTGAATACGATTACGATAAATCTTATTCTAACTATAGTAAAGAATCTTCAATACATAAAACCCGTAGAAAGAAAAAGAGTGGGTATCTTAAACATCTGAGATAACAAGGATAAGCCTCGAAGGTAAAATTCGGGGCTTTACTTTTGCTTATGGTTAATGTTAAAATAGAGTATGATGAATTTTATTAGAAAGTATGATTGGTTATTTATTGGGTTAGTTGCTTTAATTTATTACGTGTGTTTATCCTCTAAAGTATGGTCTTGGCTGTTTGTTTCGGGGGATAGCGGCGATTGGCTTGCCGCTTCAACTTGGTGGATGAACTGTCAGCCTTATGGTTCACCTCTTTATGTACTACTCGGACATCTTATGAACGCTATTCCTTTTGGTGAACTTCCTTTAAAAATGACTTTAGTATTAAGTGTTATTCCTGCTTCTATTACAGTCGCAGTAGTCTATTTAATCGTTAAACGTATAACTTCAAATTTAAAAATCGCATTAGTTTCTAGCCTTATCCTTTTAGGCGCGGCAATTCCTCTTTCTCAAGCTACAGTTTTGGAAGAATATGCCTTATCATCAATGTTTATTACTACCGCTTTTTATTTCTATTTACAGGACAGAAAAAAGTTAACCATTTTAATGTTGGCTTTAGGTTCGGCTATTCATATTATTGTAATCTGTATTACAGGGTTATGGTTGATTGTTACTTTTATTACAGAACGTAAAGGTGTCTTATCATGGCTTAAGTATTCGTGGATTTTTATTGTGTGTGGAATTTTGCCTTATTCGTTGGTTTTAATCCTTATGTATGCGGATACGCCGCGCTTTTTATCGGGACATTTATCATGGGCGGCAATTAATAATTATCTTTCTTCAACGGATACCATTGGCACTTTAAGCATTTGGGAAGCCCCGAAAAGATTATTACAGTTCATTGGAATTGTTTGTGTTAGTTTGGGTTTGGCTTTGTTGCCCTTATGGATAGGATTGAAAAATGTATGGAAAGAAAGTAAGAAGTATACGGTAGTTTTAGCCACAATTATTTTTTCAGTGTGGATTTATATTACTGATAATGACCCCTCAACATGGACATTTATGAATTTTAGTTTTCCTTTAATCGTTGTAATTATCGCTTTAGGGTTGAGCAAGTTACAACCTTTACATTCAAAAATTGTAGGTTTTGGCGCGTGCGGTTTAATTATTTTGAATGGATTCTTTTTAAACGCAAATACTTTAACAAATGAGTATCCATTAGCGACTGAGTATGAACAAGCGTTAAAAGATTTACCTGATGGAAGTTTTGTAATCTGTTTTTCGGGCGGCAATTATACACTTGCTAATTATTATGTTTTAGCACAAGGGAAACAAGTTGTGCCGTTATTTTATTCAGGTACTACCCCGCAGAAAAAAGATTCACTCCATACACCTAGATATACAGATTATAAAAAATGGATAGACCAACATTATGATGTGAAAGGTCAAGACACAATGGAACAAGTAAGATATTTACTAGCTCAATGTAGAAATGTGTATATTACCAAAGTTACCATTTTAAATGAATGGCAAGGTGTATTCCAATTTGAGGATTACAATCAACATTTTGGGAAAGTGGTTGGAGTTAATTGGAATGAACAGTAATGAGATTATAATTATTAAAGGCGCAAAAGGCAGTGGTATGGGTTTGTGGTCAATTGAATTTAGTTTTAGATTGCGTAAAGTGTTTTCTAAGTACAATAAATAGTTGACAATTAGCATGGGCTAATGTTAAAATAGTATAGATGGAACGGAAAGAAACTAAGACTGACTTAAACTTATTACGTGAAGAATTGAAAGATATTAAAAATCATAAGGATTTAGAGTCAGTAATAATTTCTGAATTTAATAAACTCGGATATTGGTGTTCTCGTACAATTGATTTCGATAGAGTTCTTACTTTTATAAAAACACTAAAAAGACATCAACCGAACTATAGAAAGTTTAAAGATTTAGGATTAGAACAGGGTTGGTGGAAAAACAGGAAGCGTGGCGACCCCGAAAAAGGATTCCGAGAGGGAATGGGTAAAAGCAAAAATTAGAGAGGTTTAGAATTGAAGATTTTTGTGGACGCTTGCCCAACGCGGATTTGTTTTAGTGAAGATACCCCTAGAAAGTTTCAGATAATACATATTGAATCAATGCCTAATATTCACTGTGCGGAATTTTTAGCAATTATAGTTGCGATGAAAAATACTAGAGGCAATTTAGATATATATTCAGATTCAAAAATTATTGTGGATTTTATTAATCATCAATCGAATAACGTAACTCATCCGAGATTTGGCGAAATGTTAAAACAGTTCAATGCTTTGAAATTCGGACGAATTGTAAATGTCCATTGGATACCACGAGAACGTAATAAGGCTGGTAAAAGATTGCAGATAGTTAAAGCAGGATTTAAAAAGTGGATTAAATCATCCGATTTTACGAATAATTTTGAAATGGCGGTAAAATGAAACAAAAAATACAATCGTTTTTTATACAACACAGTTACCGAAATACATATATCATTTTAGGCATGTTGGCGTTAGGTTTTTATTTTTATGTCCGATCTTTTATGATAGACATGCAAGCCTTTAGTTATGTCTTAATGTCTCAACTCACTTTTAATATTATCTTACTTTATGGTATTGAGGGTTCTTTAATGGCGTATTTCTTACGTAAGAAAAATCCTTTTGTGCAAATGGCGGGTATTATCGGCGGATTTTTAGCCATTACTTTGATATTTAGATTCGGTTTCAATATGAAAACTATTCTCGGATAATAATAGGAGGGTAACTTGCCAAAAAACCAACATCTTCAGGGTTCACCTCATTATATGCGCTGTGTATTGGAAGACGATATCTCTAAATTTTCGCTGGACAATAACAATGTGTACTTCCAAAAGGTTAAAGACACTTCTAAGGATGGCGATGGTCATACCAGATTATGTTATACCACTATCTATCAACTAGTAGTTTATAATACGCCACGAAAATTCTATATTCATTTCTATTATGATTTAAGAGAAGACCACGCCAAAGTGGATATCTCCCCCATTATTGCAAAAATTCTTGAACATAAAAGAGAGTTAGATATTAGTAAAATTAAGGAATTAAATTAAATGTCTAGAATAGATAAGGCGCTTCAAAGTTTTAAAAGTTTGCCCAAAAATGCACAAGAGAAAATATCCGGTGCGGTTGCTAAAAAATTAGTAGGCGATTATGGAATTAACGGTGAGACTACGCAAGAAAATTTGCGACGGTATTCTTTATTGGTATTGTCGATGATTGAGGCGGCAAAGTTAGACCCTATGGGACAGGCTTTGTCTAAAGTTAGATTAAATATTTTGCAAAATTTGCCGCGAGATATTAAGGATTACCTTACTGGTAAACAGAAATTATCATCTAATGAGAAGGCCACTAAAGAAGAAATCATTGCATTTTATTGGGGAGTTCCAAAGTTTCAGGAAGTGTTTAATAAGTTAGATTTAACTAAAGATAATTTAGAGGCGATGATTGATACTGAGATAAAGGAACTAGCAAATAGAAAGTGCGAATAATAAAATTCGGATTAGTGGGCGGTAGTGGCGTACTTTTAAATTTAGGGTTAATGTATTTATTGACGGATATAGCCGGACTGATTTATTTTGCGTCCTGTGTGGTAGCTTTTATTGTGGTTGTATCATCGAATTATACTTGGAATACCTTATGGACTTTTAAAAAACAGTTTCAGTTCAAAGATTGGACAAAATATATTGGGACAAGTTTATTAGCATTAGGAATTAATGAGTTAGCCTTATTTATTGGGACTTATTGTTTGCATGTTTGGTATATGTATTCAATGGCAGTAGGAATATTGGTATCTTTTGTAATCAATTATACTCTTAGCAGGAGTTGGGTTTGGAAGTAGGTCGAACAAATTTGTTTGTAAAATTAAAATCCCTGACTATTATTAAAATTATTTGTATTTTCGTCATCTGTAGTTCAGCCTTCGCTATTTATCGACGCACTTATTTAGATTGGATTATTCCAGATCATTCCGTTATTGATTCTATATCTTATGTCCACGCCGTATTGCAATGTATCCCCTTTTTTATTATTCCGTTTATGTGCGTCGGATTATTTTTGCCGCAATCTAAGTTCGTAAAGTGGGTTAATAGTCTAATCAAGTATGACCTATTCGTAATTATTTGCTACTCTGGTATTGCCTTATGTTTATTAATGTGGATAATCGATGCCCCAATGATAATTGGTTCATGGCCTTCAGACATGTTATTGTTTGCTAGTTTTTTGCTGTTCTACAGTTTACTTTATAAGCGGGTTCCTAATATGTTAGCCTTGATTTTATGTGTAGGTATTATGGGTGTCTGGACAGGGGTTTGGGAACTTCCTTATCAGATTGCTTTGAAATTAATGTACGATGCGCCACAAATTGGTTTGCATGAGACGTTTAGATGGATACAATGGGAAATTATTGTGGAACTTCCAATGGCGGGTTGCGGATTAGGCATTGTGGCGATTTTAGGGTGGCAATTTAAAGTAATTAAGTTTAATAAGTGGTTTTTTATCTTCATGGCTTTATATATTGGTTTTATGGCATATTGGATTTTAGATGGGTATTGGGTAGATACTCATTATAATTGGGATTTAGGACTTTGGGTACAGACAGATGGATTTAATAAGTTGCATTTGTTTCTCAGTAAGGCAAGTAAGGTCTGGTTTTTGTTAGCCTTGATTTCGCTGGTATGGAGACGGAATGAAAATTAGTGTAGGTATTTGCGCTTATAATGAAGCTAACAACATCGGAAAGTTGCTGTCTAAACTGGTAAAGTATCCATTTGAAATTATCGTGGTTGCCAGTGGTTGTACAGATAATACAGTACCCATTGCTAAATCATTTAATTGTAGAGTAATTGAACAGACTAAACGGGAAGGTAAATCTTCGGCGGTTAACTTATTTTTACAGGAATCTAAAGGGGATATCTTAATTTTACAATCGGCGGATACGTTGCCTTGTGATTTTACTTTCAAACACTTAATTTTACCATTTGAAAAAGGTGAAGTTGGGATGGTGGGCGCTCATCCGATTCCGATTAATTTATGTGATTCATGGATAGAGAAAGTGGGTTATTTACTTTGGCGGACACATCATTATATGGCTTTGCAGTTTCCTAAAGCCGGTGAGGTTTGTGCCTTTAGAAATGTAGTCAAGTGTATTGATAAAAAATCAGCGGTAGATGAAGTTTCGATAGAACACGAAATAGTAAAACAAGGTTATACCGTTCAATATTCTGAGGATGCTCTAATATTTAATAAAGTACCAACTACTGTGAAAGATTTTATGAAACAACGAGAACGTATTTTTGTGGGGCATTTGAAGGTACGCGATGAAGGGTACGCTGTCAAAACTATGAATCAGTTGGCAGTTTTGATGGCAACTTTAAAAGCTTCAAAAAATCCGCTGTTATTAAGTTATGCCGCTTTTTTAGAATCTAAAGCACGATATAATGCAACTAAAGACTACGAAAATTCCAAAGAATATTTTGCATGGGATATGGTTAATAGTACAAAGGACTTAAAATGATTAAACTAATTAAAAGTTTACCTCAATATTGGTTATCTCGTAATGTGGGATTGGAAGCCCCAATGCCGATAAATTTAACGGTTGCGCCGTCATATAGATGTAATTCTAGATGCTATTCCTGTCGGGCTTATAATCGTTCTACTGTACAAGAATTGACAGTGGATGAATGGGCTAAGGTATTTAAAAATATTGGGAATAAAGTTTATTGGACAACGATTTCAGGGGGTGAGCCGTTTTTATATTCTAATTTGGTAGAATTTTACTATCAATTAACTAAATATTGTAAACCCGTAATGGTTAATATTCCTACTAACGGGTTGTTAACCGAAAAGATATTAGATAATGTTTGGCAGATGCTAAAAATTTCACCGCAAACTAAATTGACTATTAATGTATCGCTTGATCATTATGTGCCAGAAAAAAATGATGACATTCGCGGTGTAAAAGGTTATTACTCTAAAGCGTTAGAAACAATACAGGAATTATTAGATCATGATGAACCAAATTTTACCGTAGGAATTCATTCAGTGGTTTCACGGGAAAATGTGCAGGATATCCCTGAAATTGCCGTGAACTTGTCCAAGATTCTGAAGAATAATGCCCACTATATCTGTTTTCCTGTAGGAACTGATATAGTAAGTAGATGTAAGGTCTTGAATTATGAAAATAATACATATAGATATTCTCCATATACTACCAAAATAGAGAATATAAAAATAGGTGATTATGTGCTATCATGGAATGGTATTGAGAAAGAATTTAAGCGTGTTATTAATATATCGCATAATATGGCAAATCAATTTATTTTGTTTAAGTTTAGTAATGGAAATGAATTAAGATGTACTTTAGACCATCCAATAGCAGTATATCGAGATAATGGGATCAATTGGGTATTGGCAAATAACATAAAGAATGGTGACACTTGCATACAATACAAATATGTTGGATTGGGCAGAAAATTGAATCGTTTAAAGTTACGAGGTAATAGTTTGGATGATTTTTATGGTAAAGATAAATCATTAGAAATGAGGTTAAAAATAAGTAAAAGTTTAATAGGTAATAAGCGTGCTATTGGGAATATACAATCCGAAGAATTTAAAAATAAGAAAAGATGCCAACTTTTGAATAATAACCCTATGAAAAATCCTGATATAGTTAAAAAATTTTATAACAATAATTTTGCGAAAGGAAATGTTAGGACAGAGAATGGTATGTTGTCTTATTCATTAAAAATGAAAAAACACAGAGAAGAAGTTGGTTATTTAGAAAGAATGTCCAATATTATGAAAGATTGTTGGAAGAATCAAGAATATATCAAAAAACAGATATTAGCCAGAAATTCCAAACCGAATAAATTAGAGATATTAATAGGACAGATATTGGATAATATCTGTCCTAATGAGTTTAAATACAATGGTGATGGAAGATTAGGTTTATATTTTGATGGCATTATGCCTGATTTTGTTAATGTAAATGGGAAAAAGAAAGTTATTGAAGTATATAATAATTATTGGAAAAAGAGAAATTATGGGAGTGTAGATGAGTACAAACATATTCGCAAGGAAAGACTTAATAATATAGGTTTCGATGTGTTATTTATAGAAGATAAAGAGATTAATGATTTAGATAGATTAAAAAATAAAATAATTTCATATATTTATAATCCAAACGTGGAAGTTGTACAAGTAATTAATATTGAATATGTCAATAATTATGAGGATGTATACAATATTGAGGTTGAAGATAATAATAATTATTTTGCTAATGGAATTCTAGTCCATAATTGTGAAATTGCTGAAAACAGAGTGGAACTAGGTACGATGGGATTAAAAATTGCACCAGATTACTTAGATTATGCTAGAGTTGTGCAGTTTTTAAAAGAATTTTCTAAATATCAGGATAGAAGTATTATACGGGCGTTTCGTAGAGACTACTACGATAAAGTACTTAATTTTTTAAATAGGGGAGAACACATTCCTTGTTATGCCGGATATGCCAGTTGTCAGATTACGCCGGATGGTTATGTAGTTCAATGTTGTTTTAAATATGATGTTATGGGTAATTTAAGAGGGTACGATTATGATTTTAAAAAACTCTGGACTAGCCAAAACGCTAAAAATGTGAGAGAATTAGTAAAGAGGTGTTATGGTTGCACATTAGCGAATTGTTCATATACTAACTCGTTATTACATTTGCCAACGCTTATTAACGTGGCGAAAGGATTGCTGATTTGATTAAAAAAATTGGGACTTGGGTAGCCGTATGTTATGTCTTATTTTATATTTTCGTACCTATTCGTAGAGTAATTTACATTTGGCCGGATAATTTATTCCCACTGTATAGTAATATTATGGATTTACATCGCTGGATACCTTTGTGTCTTTTGGTGTTGATTGCAGTTATTCAGTTTAGAAATCCTATTACAAGTTTATGGAATTGGTTGTCAGATGTAAGGTTCATTAATATTTTAGGGATAATCTCACTATTAGTTTGTTTTGGGTTAACCATCTGTCATATCCCCGGTATTTGGTGGACATGGTTATCGTTTGGATTAATGATTTCTTTGGTTGTTTTGGCGGTTAATCTATTAGATGGTAAGGTTAAGCAAGGTGAAGCATTACTAATCGGTTTGGGGATTGTTTTTTTCGTAGTTGGTACATGGGAAATGATTTATCAAACTACGAATTATTGGATGGTATATCATAACGAATATCCTATTTCAGCATGGATAAAAGAAATTTACATTGAACTTCCTTTAACTGTGGCGGGATTGGTAATGTTCGGTTATTATAGGGTTATCTATCGTAAGAAGTATCATTTTAATATTCGCGTTTTAGTGTTTTTAGGTTTATGCGGTTTATTTATTGGGGTTTGGCTTTTGATGGGGTATTGGATTGATATCTATTTTGACACTGTTAAAAATCAGTGGCTTCCTTCCGAAAATTCAGTTTCAGGACTAATTCAATTGCAACTAGCAAAAGGTTCTAAAGCCTTTTTGGGTATCTCAATGCTATATCTAATGAGAGGAATTAAGTAATGAATAATACAGTAGTTGTCTGTCAAAGTATCGTTGGAAGTCTTGATGATATAAAAAATTTACCCGCATTTCCGGTATCTGTTATGACTGCTGCGTGCAATTTACCATCGGAAGGATTTAAGGTCAAGTTTATTGACCAACGACGTAATCCTTATTGGAAATTAGAATTGGATGTTGCCTTAAACGATAAACCGATTATGGTCTGCGTGACCGCTATGTTGGGTGAACAGATTTTACATTCCTTAGAGATTTTAAAATATGTTAAAGAACATTCAGATGTGGCTACAGTTTGGGGCGGGTCACAAGGTTCGATTATGCCGGAAATTACGATTCAAAATCCGTATATAGATTATTTAATTCAAGGGGACGGCGAAGAATCATTACCGTTACTTGCTAAAGCGATTGTAAACGGAACACCTATCAGTGAAGTACCCGGAATTTGGAGCCGTAGAAGTGGACAAGGTAAATTACCCGTACAGGTAGACTTGAATAAACAACATGAACCACTTTACGATTCTTTCGGAGAGGATATTCATAAATATTTACCGGATAGATTTGGTTATCCAAGTTTTGATATGGAACTCAGCAGAGGGTGTCCCTTCAGGTGCGCAATGTGTTATCAGCCTTTTATGAATCATAGTGTTTGGCGTGCTTTAGATTTAGAAAAAGTTAAAGAACGCATACTCAGGCTGAATAAAAGTTATGGAATTGAATCATTTTGGTTTATTGACGATGAATTTTTTATTGATTTGTCTCGGTCTAAGGCGATTGTCGAATTTATGTACGAGAATAATTTTAAGTGGTCAATTCAAGGGGTAACTATTCGCAGTGTTATTAAGATGGATAAAGATTATCTTAATTTACTTAAAAAAGCGGGCTGTAAACAGTTAAATATCGGGGCAGAAAGTGGTAGTGAAAAAATTCTTAAGATGATACATAAGCCCATAAAGATAGAAGAAGTTTTAAAAGTCAATCAGAACTTAAAAGAAGTTGGCATTATCCCATCATATTATTTTATTGTGGGTTTTCCTGATGAAGATAAAAATGATTTTCGAGAGACACTTTCCTTAGTTAGTCGATTACTCAAGGAAAACTCTAACGCCAAGATTATGAACATTGGATGTTATTCGCCATATCCTAATTCAGAACTCGAAAAAAGGTGCATTGAGTTGGGTTATAAGCCACCTGAAAAACTTGAGGATTATGCGAATTTCGGGGTTGACCGTGAAAATTTACCGTGGCAAATCGGTAATAAGGATATTATAGGTGCAAATTTTGCGAATTACTTTTTGGATAAAAAAGTGGACGATTTGACTATCCCTAAGTATATTAAGACCGCCTGTAAAATATATCAGCCCATCGCTCGTTGGCGGTTTAATCATCAATATTTTGGGTTGCCAATTGATATTCAGTTAGGTAATTATTTAAAGAATAAGTTAATGCCGTAATGAGAAAAACGCTCTACATTTTAGGGATTATTTGGTTATTAATTGTCTGTTTTGTGCCGATTGAGCCGGGTAAAACAGTTATGGTGATGAGTATTCGGCCTGAAGGATTGCAGTTTCTTATTCCTTTAGTAGCTTTGTTGCTTGCTTGCATTTATGAGGTATCCCAAAGTTGGCGCATTTGGAAATTACTCAATACTAAGTTATGGACTTATGCTAGTCTGGTAGTTTTATTTTATATTGCCTTAGCATGGTTTATTAACAGCGTATTCCATTTAGGCGTACCCACTTTCGGGTCTTGTAATACTGAGGGTGTTTTAATGCTACTCTTCGCCCTTGTTCTAGATACTTTAAAAGGGAAAACTATTGAAGCAAGGGCGTGGTTTTTAGCCGTGACTGCGGTTTTTGCATCAATTGGTTTTTGGGAAATTCTATATCAAGTTTGCTCATGGACTTCTTATTATCATACATGGTTTCCGTGGTATGCTTTAGTCTATAATGAAATCATATGTTGGCGACCCCATCTTCTAATGGTAATACCGTTCATTTGCTTGCTGGTCTTTTACGGGAAGATGTACGGTTACAATTTTTCTAAGTGGGCCTTAGTTCCTGCCTTTGTTTTTGTGGCATTTTGGATAATTTGGTATTTTGTAGGGGATTATTGGATTATCTGGTATTATGATCATAATAAATTTCCGCCTGAATGGACTTATAACTTGCCTATACAATGGCATTGGTACTTAGGGGCAAGGGGCAGTAAAACAATATTAGCGCTCACTCAGATATTATTAGTATCTGGAATTGTTAAGGCTACCCCGAAGCCCAGATATGTTAGTTTAGTTGCATGTTGTGTCATAGTAATTATTTGCTTGTTTTATTTTATATTAAGGCCAACGTAGGAGTGAGAATTGAGTAAGTACCTATTTTTACAAAAGGAAGGGATGCCGTGGCACTCGATAATGAGTATTTCAGCAACTTTAAAACAAAATCCGAATAATATTGTGGATTTAATTCTCGTAGATATTGAAAAACGTCCGATGGAATGGATTAAAAAGTTTAATCCCGATTATGCTTTATTTCCTGTTTTAACCGGAGAGGCGAAATGGGTGCAATCTTTTGCGGATAATTTAAAACAAGAATTACCTAATGTTAAAACAGTTTTTGGTGGTGTTCATGCCACACTTTACCCTGAGACATTACGAGCGGATTTTATAGTTCGGGGCGAGGCTGACTACCTTGAGAGATTTATTCGTTCGAATAAAATGATAAGCCCTTATCAAGAAGATGTGACTCAATTACCCCAACCGGATAGAAGTATTTATTATAAGTATCCACATTTAGCCAAAGCCTCAAGTAAACAGTTTATTACGGCAAGGGGATGTAACTTTAATTGTTCCTTTTGTTCCGGGCATATGTATCATAAGTTATTTCCTAAAATGCCGCGTGTACGCCGTAGGAATCCCGAACAGGTGATTGCGGAAATTTATGATGTGAGAAGTAAATGGGGATTAAAATCAGTATCGTTCACGGATGATGTGTTTACGCTGTCACCTAAAGATTGGTTGCCAAAGTTCTTGGATATGTACAAACATGAGATTAAACTTCCTTTTATTTGCAATACTCGTTTCGATATTATTAATGCAGAATTTCTTGGAATGTTAAAAGACGCGGGTTGCTATGGATTGGAAATGGGAATTGAGAGTGGTAGTTTAAGAATTAGGAAAGAGATATTAAATAAAGGGGCTGGCACAAACGAGACAATTTTAAAAGCGGGGCGATTAATTAAGTCGGCGGGTTTTAAACTTAAGACCTACAATATTATTGGTATTCCTACCGAAACATTAGAGGATGCTTTCCAAACGGTAGAATTAAATTCCCGAATTAAGGCCGATCAAACATCTTGTTCGTTTATGACTCCCTTTAAGGGTTATGATATTGCTAAGTATTATCCATCGGATGTGCAATTAACCGATAGTATCTATAGACCCATGAGTAATTTATCTAAAGAAATTATTAATTTGCAGACATTCTTTTTGATTGCCACTAAATTCCCGTTTTTAATTCCGGTGATTAAGGGATTGATTAAATTGCCGCCGAATAGGTTATTCAGGTTGATGGCTTTATTTATCTATGGATTGTTTATGGCGAAAGTTCATAAGTTAACGATTGGGGATATCTGGCGGTATAGAAAATTGGACACGTTTAAAATTTAGGAGGATTTTGAATTTGGTTGTACAATTAGCGAATTGTCAGGTTTGGAATGATGATGAGTTGAATATTGTAAGATTGCATTATCATGGTAATATATCCAGTATTAGATGTATCATTAAATTAATTAAAGATAAGTTTGGGGTACTGCGAACTTACGATGCCGTAAGACATAAGGCTACTCAGTTGGGGTTAACACGGCGGAAAGGATATGTTTGGACGGATGAACAAGTTGCTAAATTAGAACAAATGGCAGGTAAATATACCGCCAACCAAATTGCGTCTAAATTAAAACGGACTAAATCTTCTGTTAATCATAAATTAAGAGATTTAGGCTTATCTGGATATGATAAGAATGATTGGTATTCTATGAAAGATGTCTGTTATATTTTGGGAGTAAGCGACGATACTTTTTTAAGATGGGTTAAAAGTCGTAAATTAAAAGCCTCTTATCATGGCGATAATTCTAATGTGTTTCATGTTGATTTAGTAGATTTAAAAAGATTTATTATACGATACCCTTTAGAATTAACAGGTAGGAATGTAGATATGTCACAGATTGTCGTAATTTTAACAAGCGAGGATAAATAATGGGTAAATTATATCCACTGAGAGAGCCTTTTACAAAAAGTTACGATGAAAAAATACGAGGTTTTGGGGAACTTTTTGAGATTGAAAGTGTTGAAATGCTGCGTAAAAAATTGTGGCGTATTTACGGCGATGAGTATCCTTATTCTGTATTATATTTAGAGCCTAAAGGTGAACATTCGTTACGTTACACATTAGGTGTAACGGATATAGAATTTTATGATAAAGTGATAGACGCTGGCGATACAGATAGACCGCCGTGGATATGCAATCCTAAAATTGACGGTAAACCGCCACGTAAAATATTGATGTTTTTAGCAAGGTGTGTTTTTAAAATCTTAGTTAAGTTTGAATCGAAACATATTTGGAAACATCCAGCCCATATTTCGTATGTGCTTTTAAAAGGCGAAATTAAATGATTGGAGTAAAATATGGCAAAGATACTTATTTCCGGTGGCACTGGTTTTATTGGAAGTCACTTAGTCGAAAGATTGCTTGGCTTAGGCCACGAAGTCACCTGCCTAATTCGAGAAAATAGTAATACTAAATGGTTAGAGCATTTAAAGCATAACGATAAATTGCATTTTACGGGGGATATCTCTCATGTAGCGTGTTTTGATAAAGTTTATCATGTCGCCGGAGTTTTAGGCGGTAAAGATATCCCGCTTTTAGAGTATTCCAAAGCACACGTTGAATTAACTTATAACTTATTAAGACGAATGCGTAAAGAACAGCATTTTATTTATATGTCTTCAGCATGGGTAAATATGGTCGATAAACCGTATGAGTTAACTAAATTCGACGGTGAACTTTTAGTTAAACTGAGTGGCGTAGGATATTCGTTAATACGCCCCGGATTTGTTTACGGTGAAAGAGATATGCACTTACTTAATATCTTTAAAATGGTAAAATGGTTTAAATCTGCAACTCCAATTATTGGTAATGGTAAAAATAAAGTCTGTCCAACATACGTTAAAGATGTGGTCGATGCGATGTCAGACCCTAAACCGGGGATTACACAAATAACGGGTGATCCTATCCCAATGCGACAGTTCATGTATTCTATTGC
>Ga0172381_10000469_pt1 | contig 48540 bp, 37 predicted proteins | sample Leawel6488metaG_FD_119754 | JGI IMG/M metagenome (GOLD analysis project Ga0172381, IMG submission 119754) | Leachate microbial communities from a municipal landfill in Southern Ontario, Canada - Leachate well 64-88 metaG | ecosystem: Engineered > Solid waste > Landfill > Unclassified | place... | reverse complement strand
TAACCTGACCCGGGCAGGCCAGGCTAACCTGACCGTAACCGGTCTCACCCCGGCATCGACAACATCGATAACCGGTGTATCGCTCCCGATATCCGGGGCTGCCGCCGGGATCTGGAACGTAACCGTCATAAACCCGGACGGACAGGAGGGGTCCAATTCATCAGTAACGTTCACGGTAAACGCAGCACCACCCACGACCTCGCCAACACCGACCCCACCTCCAACACCAACCGCACCGACCTTTGTTTCTGCCACAACCAACACTGCCGGTACCGCTATCAGCATCACCTTTAACAAGGCGATGTCCAATCCAACAGGAAACCAAAATCAGTTTACCTATTCGGTTAACGGCGGAATTCCCCAGCCATTCAGTGCGGCAGCTCCCGGCAGTAACCCCACAGTCATCGACCTGACAACTGCCGGCTCCACCATCGCGTACGGTAATGTTGTCACCGTCAATTATACAGCAGGCACTGTAACATCCACCGATGGCGGTATCCTTGCCACCTTCAACAACAAGGCCGTTACGAACGCCGTGCCGGGTCCGACACCAACCGCACCGACCTTTGTTTCTGCCACAACCAACACTGCCGGTACCGCTATCAGCATCACCTTTAGCAAAGCGATGAACAGTCCCACTGGCGATGCACGTAATTTCTCCTACTCAGTTAACGGTGGAACTGCCCAGCCATTTAGTGCGGCAGCTCCCGGCAGTAACCCCACGGTCATCGACCTGACAACTGCCGGCTCCACCATCGCGTACGGTAATGTTGTCACCGTCAATTATACAGCAGGTACCGTAACATCCACCGATGGCGGTATTCTTGCCACCTTCAACAACAAGGCCGTCACGAACGCCGTGCCGGGTCCGACACCAACCGCACCGACCTTTGTTTCTGCCACAACCAACACTGCCGGTACCGCTATCAGCATCACCTTTAACAAGGCGATGAACAGTCCCTCTGGCGACGCACGTAATTTCTCCTACTCAGTTAACGGTGGAACTGCCCAGCCATTCAGTGCGGCAGCTCCCGGCAGTAACCCCACGGTCATCGACCTGACAACTGCCGGCTCCACCATCGCGTATGGTAACAAGGTCACCGTCAACTACACGGCAGGTACCGTAACATCCACCGATGGCGGCATCCTTGCCACCTTCAACAACAAGGCCGTTACGAACGCCGTGCCGGGTCCGACACCCACTCTGATAGTAACTCCGGCATCCGGCACAACTGCCGGCGGTACATTCGTTACCATCACCGGAACAATCTTTACCGGAACGAAAGCAGTTACCCTTGGCGGAGTACCGGCAACCAATGTAACGGTGGTCAATGATACAGCGGTGACGGCAACCACTCCTGCCCACACAGCCGGGGCGGTTGATATTGTCGTCACCACACCCGGCGGCCCGGTAACCGGCCCGGGGATATTCACTTACCTGTCCAGTATAGAGCCCCCGGTCGCAAACTTCGGTGGAACCCCGACATCCGGTGCATCTCCGTTAACCGTTACATTCATTGACCGTTCGACCAACTATCCGACCAGCTGGAACTGGAACTTTGGTGACAGCAAAACCTCAGCCAGCCAGAACCCGAACCACACGTATACGAATCCCGGGGTCTACAATGTAACCCTTATCGTGACAAACAGTGCCGGCAGCAGTTCACCGTACACAGCGGTGAAGAATATCACGGTTTCAACACCTGTACATCAGAGCGACACGATTTTTTTGGGGGTTCACAACACTGACGTTCGAAATAATAGTTGGCTGTTCAACATTACCGACGTCGTGAATGCGGGAGGATCCGTTATAGACATATCTTCTACCCGAATTGACTATCGGCCGGCTGGCTGGGAGGATATTATTCTGACCGGAAGTAACATCACCAACGACACCCGGTATATCCGTGGCGATTCAATAACTCTCGTTGTGATGACAACCCCTCCGAACACCCATATATTCACCGGTGTTGGAACTGCCCGGTCTCAGTTTGTCCTTAACCAGAAGACCCTGACGCAGGGAGCCACGTTCGGCGAGGCCTTTGTTCCTGGCGCCAATAACTCGGTTACTTCCCGGTTCCAGCAGGCAGTGCAGGGACAGGGTGCCACCCTGAATGTCATCGGGTATACCGTTGAGATTACCGGTGCGGCCCCGTTTAATGCCAATAAGACTCAAACAAATTCAATTTTTATTAACCTGAGTGCAAGCCATTCATGGGTAACAGCGAATGGTGGTACGGGAGCGATCCGAATCCTGCACCTGCCTGAAAGCGGCTCAGCGGAAGTCCTGACCACAACGTATGCCGGTGGCGACGGCACAACCGATTACTTCACCGCATATTCAAACGGGTTATCCATCTATGGTCTTGTGGGAGTGACAACAAGTCCCACACCAACACCTACGCCGACACCAACAAGGGCTCATCGCCAGGCTGTCGGGGGATATGATTCCAGCGGGGACCCGGGTTATACCGGTCCGACTCTCACCCCGGCAACATCCAATCCAATACCGCTGCCCACGGTGAAGCAGACCGTTGTTACGGTATCGGGTGCAGGTTCCACCACGTCCACTATACCGCCGCTTCCAACGAATACACCCCGGTCCGGGCTCGATGCGGTACCCGTTCTCGGTGCGCTCGGCCTGTGCGGCGCGATCTTCCTGTTCCGGAAGAACGGGAATTAATCTTTTTTCGAGAGGATGCCTCATACAAGCGGGGGCAAAAGCATGTACCGGTGCTTCCGAGAGAGTTCGCGGTGATCACAGACTGGACGATAGTATCAAATTTTGTCACATCCGCGATCGGGTTCGTCAGTTTCCGAACCTCACGCTTGGTTTCGTTGCACAAAAACGAAGTCACTCATGTTTTTTTACTCCACCCTCGGGCGCCTTTCGGGTGAATCTGGATTGGGAGAGGGGATACTTAGACGTGACTGAACCAAAAGCGGGGGATCGGATCGTGATACCTCGTTTAATGAAACACTGAACCTTAGATCTTTTGGTCACTATTTTCCTTCGGTGAACGCAGGTTTATTTCAGAGGGTTTTTACAGAGATTTTTTTACAGAGCCTTTTTTTCAGGATACCTCCCCCCCGGGACTGGCATTGATTCCCCGGGTGATCCATGAGACGGTCCAAATAGAGGATACAAAGCAAAATCCATATTACGATGGAACCTAAGAAAAAACTCTATGGAACTACGCGAGCGCCTTACCGGAAGGGAACAGAAACTTGTCCTCTTTATTCTCGCACTCTCCTCATTCATGGGGTCACTCGACGCAACCATCGTCAATATCTCCCTCCCGGCCATCGCCGAATCATTCCGGGTTCCCATCAACACGGTCTCCTGGGTGGCCATGAGTTACCTCCTCGTCCTGAGCGGATTCCTCCTGGTCTTCGGGAGACTCGGCGACATGAAAGGATTCCGGAAGATCTTCCTTTTGGGGTTTACCGTGTTCACCCTGGGATCGTTCCTCTGCGGCTTCGCCTTTAGCATTGAAGCCCTTATCGGGTTCCGGCTCATCCAGGGTATCGGTGCCGCCGCGCTCGAAGCCATCGGTCCGGCCATGGTGGTCATCTATCTCCCAAAAGAGATGCGGGGCAAGGCCCTTGGTATCCTTGCAACGGTAGTCTCCCTCGGGATTGCCGCAGGCCCGATCATTGGGGGGCTCCTCACCCAGTACGTGAGCTGGCAATGGATCTTCCTCATCAATGTCCCCATCGGGATTTGTGCAATAATCATGGGCATGAAATGCATTCCCGCAGACAATGTGACAAAAAAACCCGGGCTGTTCGATTATTACGGGGCCATTCTCTTCTTCTTTGCCCTCGCATCATTCCTCTGGCCGGTTAACGAGGGGCTGACACTCGGCTGGACCTCCCCTGCAATCCTCGGGAGTTTTGGCATCTCCGCCGTGCTCTGGATCCTCTTTATCATCCGGGAGACCCGGTGCCAGGATCCGCTCTGTGACTTCGGGTTGTTCCGGAACAAAAATTTCCTCGCTGCCACTCTCGCAGCCGCAATCATGATGCTCGCATTTTCCGGCATTGAGTTCCTGCTCCCCTTCTTCTTTGAAGGGGTGCTTGGCTACGAGGCCGGTTTCGCCGGACTCCTCCTTGCTATCCCGGCCGTTGCTCTCATGATCTTTGGTCCTCTTTCCGGTGCACTCTCCGACAGGTTCGGCTCCCGGGGGCTTGCCACAATATCGGCGCTCTTTGCCGTCGTGACGTACTTCCTGATCAGCATGTATACGCAGAACACGAGCATTCTCTATATCGTGCTTACCCTGCTCTGCGTGGGAGTTGCCCTTGGTGTCTTCTTCCCGCCCAACATGAACCAGATTCTCGGCCAGAGCAAAAAAGACGAGGAAGGTGCCGGTTCAAGCATCATGACCACGATGAAAAATGTCGGCGAGACGGTGGGGATTGCCCTGATGGGAACCATTGCCATCTTTTCCGTTGTTCACAACACGGGATTCGATCCGAAGACCCCCGCTGCAGATATCCCCATGGGAATTCTTGTGGAAGGATTTGATGTTGCAGTACTGGCGGCGGCAGGTATCGTTATTCTCGCGGTTATCCTGTCGGCAATTGCAAAGGATAATCCCGGAACACGGTAAAAAATATCGCGACCAGGTAAAAAGGATCCATGCCGGGAAAGCGACCGGGCTCCGGCTGAAGAACCGGGAGGTACACCAACCCCCGCGTTGAGTAATTCTTGAAAGTAGTTAAAAAAAATTCACCGACACATTCCGGTTTTTTCGGAATAAAAAAAGACTGTTTTAACCGGTACCTTTACACCCAGTGTCCCGCTACAGGTGAGTCGCCGCTCTTCCCGAACTTTTCTGTCACCTATAATGATCTTACGCTCTTTCCAGAACTGCGGCTAAAAAAATGAGTAAAGCACTGAGTTTATCAAAGGTAAGTAATGATTAGTGGATTAGAGGATTTTTTATATGAACAGGAAACGGTTTTCCGCGCTTGCCATCGTCATCATCATCAGCCTTCTCGCAACGGCGGGATGTACGGGTACTTCCGGTACCTTTGCCCAGCCACAGGTTCAGCCAACCCTCCAGCACTACCCGGCGGTATCGATCAACGCAACCCCCATCCAGTATGCAAAGGTTAACGGGGTAACCCTTGGATACCGGGAATTCGGATCCGGTGAACCGCTCCTGATGCTGGAGGGATTCGGTGCTACTATCGATAGTGAGTGGAACGCCACCTTCATTGGTATCCTTGCCTCGAAATACCACGTCTATACCTACGACCACCGGGGGATGGGATACAGCAGTGACAACAACGCGACACCTTCCATTTCCTTGTACGCAGATGATGCTGCTTTGCTGATGCCTGCCCTTGGCTATGACAGTATGCACGTATACGGTGTCTCCATGGGGTCCTCGGTCTCCCAGCAGCTGGTTATCGATCACCCTGAACGCGTGCGAAAACTGATCCTGGATTCTGTGACATACAGTATCCGGATTCCCCAGACAAAACTACTCTTCGACAGCATTAATGCGAGTGCTGTCGATCCCGCCAAGCCTCGAGGTGTCCACAGGGAGGCACAGGCAAACCTTGCTTGGAACGGGTCTTATGACGGTCTTTCCGGTATCCATAAGGATGTCATGCTCGTTGTGGGTACCGCAGATGTAATGACTCCTGAACCGGTTACGGTCCAGATAGCCGGGCAGATCAAAGGATCGTGGCTCGTGCGGTATAAAGACCTCCCGCATGTCGGGTCCCATTATGCACCCGTAGAGTACGGAAAGAACGCACTCGCGTTTCTCGGCAATAATGAATCGCCGCCTTATGGCGGATAATTTTATTTTTCCCACGGGATCATTGTCTAAAAAAAGATCAGGCCGATCTAACGTATCCACACCCGTTGAAACAGGTTACTATCGAAACGTATTGATGCGGGACCAAAACCTAATAAAAAAGCGTAAATCTGATGGGAACATGAGCCGGATTATGTGCGGGTCCCTGATATCGGGAGATGAGTTCCCCCGGTCAGGAGATCCCGGCTGTTTCACCGGGCTTTAAGGGAGAAGGTATCCCCGGTTTCCCATACGTTGGTCACCGGGTTGAGTGTCTTCTGGATCCCGTCAAACGTCCCGGTGTCTTCGTGGACCGTGATGACGAGGTAGCCAACTCTCTGACTTTTGAGTGCGATTGCCTTAACCGGGTATTCCAGGGTAAGTGCAGGATCGATATCCGCAGGATCAAACGCTATCATGTGTGCCCCGGCGTTCCCGCTGACGATCTGCTGGACGTTCCGGGATTCGCTCCTCGCATAAAGGTGGGCGTGCCCGCAGAAATAAGCCGAGACATTGGTCTTTACCATGCTCTCCCAGAATATATCGCGCTGCGGTGGATGAGTGGCGAGGGCGAAATCCTCATCATCCGTATCATTTACCACCACGTATGCGGGAGAATGCCCGAAGACGAACATGAACGGCCGGGTGTCCTTGGTAAGCTGTTCATCCATCCAGCTCTGGTTCACGGTCTCCTTAAGACCATCGTGTGCGATGTAATTGTCGATGCCGATAAATTTTGCACCCTTGTAGGTGAAGGAATACGTCAGTTTCTCTTCTCCGGGCGGGCCATTTGCCGGCATACCTGATGCCGCCGTGGCCCGGTAGGCGTTGAGCAGGGGAGCTACGGTCTGGGTGAGTCCATCCTCGTGGTTACCCCGGACAACATAAATCGGGATACCGGTACCCGTGGTATAATTATGAATGGGATCAACGTCTGCCATCCAGTTTCCCAACTGGCCGGTGTAATTGCCGGCCATCGGCGATGCATTTGTTAATTCCCACCCGTTGACCAGATCCCCCATGTACAGGGTCAGGTCCGGCTTTTCTGCGGCAATCGCCGTTGCAATCGGGATCAGTTCCGGGCTTACACCCGTTGTGGTATTCGCAGCGGGATCGGGAGAGTCCGCGAATACCACGAATTTCCAGGGGGTAGATCCAACAGGAGTCGTGGGTCCTGCTGTTTGCGGGCTCATGTGAGCCGGTGCCGGAGACGGGGTTGTGCATCCGCACACGCTTACGGCAATTATCAGGATCAAAAAGAGCGTCAGATTAAGAAATCGCATAGAGGTGTACTTCTGTTCTGATGTGAAAAAGGCTGGGGAGGATTTTAAAAAAACAAACCTCATATTTTTTGTAAACAACAGGAAGGTCTCTATATTCGCGAACCATGTATTCACCTTGTCTGGTATGAAATAACAAACAACGGGTTATTCAGGACTATTTTCCTAAAAAGCCCGGGCACAATCATCATATCAGCTTTTAGCGTCATGAAAGGAGTTGAACAATTTTGACAAATCTACCAACACACGATACAAAGATAACCGGCACAAAAATACAGGAAACCACCCCCCGGACAAGAGGTGTGAAAGCATTAGTACATGTGTCCCACAAGGTCGAGTACAAGAAGGACCATGCAAAAGCAGGGGCCGGAATGAATACCCCGTCCGCCCCGGTCCAGAAATAATCCGTCATCCTCCCATACATCAGACCCTTTCTTTTTTTCGCGCCGGTAGACTCGCATGACCGGTCCTGATTTATTAGATCCCAGTACTTCTCTAAATTCTCCTATGCAAATCTCAGAATTTTTTAATAGGACTTGCCGAAGTGATTCCCGGTCCCTTGGGGGTACCCGCTCCCAAAAAGGAGAGGCCCCAACACACCCCGACCAATTTTTTAAAAGCATGATACCCCTACCCCCCTCTTGTGGCCCGGGGGTAGGGGGGGTGGCTGTTAAAAAAGGATACTTCCGGTTCCAGATCTGGCTTATACGAATTTTTGGTGGTTGTTCATTTAACTTGAAAATAGAGAAGTACTGACACCGGCAAATGAGAGAGTTCCATGACCACAACGGTCAAAGACCCAGAAGAGCGCCGGCAAGAAAAAGAGATGCTGACGCCCGCCCGGAAGAAGAACCTAGATGAAACAAAGCACAAGGATCACGTAACCGGAGGAGACCGGTTATCCAAACTCAAGTGTCCCGTCGATTCCCAAAAACACCCTGATATCCCGCTTGATGAACCGGCCATGGACACCTTTCGGGATCTCGGTACGCAGCCGGTTGATCAGATCCATCGAATCGATGGTCATGATTATCCCGATCTTCCTCGCTTCCCTGAAAATTAGGGGGGCCGAATCAAAAAGATCGGATCCCGCCGTCAGGGTACAGAGGTGGCGTGCATTGAGCGTATGGAAATAATACAGGGTTTCTTTTGCACGCTGTACATTCTCGATTGCAGATTTCTCTATCGTCCAGACGTTTGTTTTTGAAGTATGGATAAGATCCGCTACCTGCTGCTGGGTCATCCCACTCTTTCGGTATCTCAATACCTCTTTTTGCCGGTTCGTAAGCAAAGTAGATTTCATTAATTTTCACTGTAATATAACTATATTGAATTAACAATTATTAAATGTACGGTTCCAATACCGTGACGGGAATTTAAGGGAGAACAAGAAAAGGGCCCGGCTAAAAAAACAACCGCAGCGATCGGATCTGCCGGGACGTGTTTAACCCGGTGCGAGAGAAATAAATCACCGGTGATTTTTTTAAACCCTCTTTTTGTAGAATCTGCGATTTATTTTTCCATCGGGGATATTTTTGTGAATCCTTGCATTTCTGCCGGTTAATTAAAAATTCTCATCTTTTTTTACAGGACGCTTGCGAGCTTCTGTTCGAGAACGGCAAGCCCCAGTTTGATATCGTTGAGATTTCTGCCGCCCGTGAGAATAATCTTTCCTGAAGAAAAGATAAGAGCAACCATTTTGGGATCTTTGATCCGGTAGACAAGCCCGGGGAACTGTTCGGGTTCATACTCTATATTTTCGACATTGAGCGTAACGACAATCTTGTTGAGGTTGATATATTTACCGAGATCGTAAGAACAGACCATATTATTGACCACAACTTTAGGCTCTTTGAACGTCTCAAAACCCGCTTCATTTAACGATTTCAGGATAAAAGCAAGTCCATCGGCAAGCGCCTTCGTGGTATGGCTGCCGGTGAGCACGATCTTGCCCGACGAAAAGATCAGGGACGCCATCTTGGGAGTCTCAATGTGATAGACCGCACCGGGAAACCGTTTCGTATTGAGTTCGCAGTTCCTGACCTTACTCGACACCAGTGCAAGATCAAGGGCCTCTGCAATGACACCGGATGCAACGATATTCTCAATCTTCAATGATTCGTATTTTTTATCCGTCATCTTAGATCTCTATGACTTTCTCTTAACCATAAGACTATTGCATCATGTCCGTTTTACGGGTATATCGGAAAACCGGTACGCCCCTTTTGGCACCGTGATCTCAAACCTCGCCCCTTTGCCCGGTATACCGGTCTCAGTAATCGTGATGCCGGTGATCGAGAGGATCTCGCGGGAGAGAAACAGCCCAAGACCGGTATTTTTCCCAAATCCCTTCTCAAAGAGATGTTTTTTGTCCTCCACGCTGACCCCGGCCCCGTCATCCTCACAGGCAAGGATGAGCCCGTCATCCGTCTCCTTTGAGAAGAACCGGATTTTTGTCATCTTTGTGCCCCCATACCGGATTGCATTATCGATCAGGTTGTAGAAGACCTTCTCAACCAGGGGGTCACAAAACATCTCTGTCCCGGCAGGAAGATCGTTTATCACCTTGACCTTCCCGGAAGTAACCTGCTGTGCCGCACGGTCAATAAGTGTGAGGCAATCCTGCCAGAGAGGGGCTTTTACACCGATCGATTCATATTCTTTGGTAAACCGGATAGTGACAGCGATGCGCTCTGCAACGGTCCGGGCCTTCTCGAAATACTCCGGGAATTTGGGATCGGACCGCTTCATATCCATCAGGAAAAGGTAGCCCTGCAGCATGGTTAACAGGTTGTTTATGTCGTGCCGCGTAATGCTGGACAGCAGGTTAAGTTTCTTGTTTGCCTGGCGGAGTGCCTCATCGGCCTGTTTTCGGTTGGTGATGTCCCGGTCGATTCCCCGGAAACCCAGAAGAGCATGCCCGTCATCGAAGAACGGAATGCCGCTTGTTTCAAAAACCACGTGCCGGCCGTCTTTGTGGAGGTTTATGTTTTCCAGTCCGGAAAATGGCTTTTGGGTAATGACGTACTTATTGAAAATACCAGCAACTTTTTCAGATTCTCCCGGAATCATCAGGTCAAAGGGTGTTTTGCCGATGACCTCCTCTGGTTTATATCCCAGTATATCCCGGATCTTTGGACTGACATAGGTATATTTGCCGTTTTTGTCGATCTCCCATATCCAGTCACTGGTTGTTTCGATGAGATCCCTGTACCGCTCCTTGCTCTCTTTCAACGCCGCTTCCACCCGCTTGCGCCCGGTGAGGTCACGGACGACGAATACGAGCCCGGTGGGATCCCCTTTTTCGTCTTTCACAAACTCAGCGTTTGCCTCAATATCCAACATCGTTTTACCGGCACGCAGTGCACGGTATTCACCCGGCCCGGTAAAAACTCCCTGTTGCATCAGCGCGATATTAGCCCGTGCACGCTCACGATCCTCCGGGACAAGGAACATATCGACGGGCTTACCTACAACCTCCTCCTTTTTTTCAACGCCAAAAATTTTTAGCATGGCAGGAGAGACCAGGCTGACTACCCCGGAAACATCCGTTATTGCGATACCATCCGGAATGGCGGTGATGATGGACCGGTACAGTGCCTCGTTTCGCAGCAGCTCTTCATCTGCCCGTTTGCGAACGGTAATATCTTCAAAGATTGTGGCAAACCGGCCTTTGGACGTACAGTACGCAGATATTAAAAAATATTTGTCCATGGGGGAAAAGTAGGTTTCAAAAACCTCCGGTGTTCCGGTCAGGGAGACACGGGCATATATTTCAAGGTAGGGGGGCTCGGTTACACCATATGCTTCCCTGCTCGTCTTCCCGAGAACTGCATCCCGGGAGATGCCAAGGAGTTTCTCGAATGCCGGGTTTGTCTCAATGATGATATAATCCTCCAAGACACCCGCGTCGTTATACACAAGCTCGTGGAGGGCTACACCTTCCGTCATATGGGTGTAGAGTGTCTGGAACTTTTCGTTACTCTCACTTAAGGCCTCCTCTGCCTGCTTGCGCCCGGAGATGTCATGCACGGATCCGATCAGGTATGTACAGGAACCTGCCGCATCAAAGATGGGCGCGACACTGACTTCTCCGAAAATCTGCCCGGATGAATAATGATAGGTTTCCTCCCAACGAACGATGGTCTTTTCTTTAATAGCCTGCCGGAATTTCCCCAGGTCCAGGTCGAGCGACGACCCGGGGATGATCTCGTTTACCATCCTGCCGATCACCTGGTCATACGACAATCCCGTGAGTTTACTAAAGGCTGAGTTGACGGAAGTGAAGCGGTACTGCTCACAGGGTTCGACAGCCAGTTGAAAGATGCTGTCTCCGACAGTATTATAGATGGAATTCAGGCGTTTTTCGCTCTCCTCCAAAACTGCTTCGGTTGCTTTTTCCTCGGTAATATCCCGGCCTACCGACTGGTGTTCAGTAATAGTTCCAGAAGGATCGAAGATCGCACGGTCGCTCCACCGCTGCCACCGGATGGTACCGTCCGGCATGATGATCCGGTGTTCGATGCTATCGACCGGGTGGTCCGGGGTTAAGGTTGTAAAGAACCGGTCCAGGCGCTCCCGGTCGTCGGCAGGGATCTTTGGCCGGAACCGGTGTCCGAGGATCTCGTCGCGTTTCAGGCCGAAATACCGGCAATAGGCTTCATTGACAAAGACATGGGTGCCATCCGGTAAGAACCGGGAGATGAACTCGGTCTGGTCTTCGACAACATTCCGGTACCGCTCTTCGCTCTCCCGGATCTGGCCTTCGCTCCGGGCAAGCTTATTATACTGACTGCGCAGCTCTTCTTCCGAAGCCGTGAGGTGTTCGTGGGCGGCACGGAGTTCTTCTTCCACCCGTTTGCGGGCAGTGATTTCCCGGATCGACTCAATTGCACCGATAATCGTACCCCGGGTATCATAGAGGGGGGAGGCCACAAACCAGAGCGAGGCCCCTTTCCCGTTATTGAAGTGGGGGATCGTGACCTCGGCGGTGAGGTTCTTCTGGTCCCGGATTACATTCTGGTATTTTACCTGGGTCAGAGGGGCATCAGGGAGGACAAGATCGATGAGGATGGGACGGCGCTCATGGTAAAAGGGAAGGGCATATTCATAGTTGCCCTTTCCAAGAATCTGATCTGCCCGGATACCAGTCATCCTCTCCATCGCATGGTTCCATGCGATCACCATACCCCGGGTGTCAATAGCCAGCGTTGCATCCGGCAGGAAGTTGATGATATCAGCCTCTCTCCGCGTAAGATCCCTGATACGAAGTTCCGCCTTTCTCTGCTGGACTGACTGGCGGATCTGATGCGAAAGCTCGGCAAACTGGCTTTTGGGCTCCCCGCCTTTCTGGAGATAGAAGTCGGCACCTTCATTTAAGGCCTGGATAACGACTTCCTCACGTCCCCGCCCGGTAAAGAGGATAAACGGGATCAGATTTCCTGATGATCTTACCTTCTTTAAAAATTCGATACCATCCATCTCCGGCATCTGGTAATCAGAGACAATGGCATCGTAGGTCTTTGAATGTAAGAGGGCGAGTGCAGCCGGGGCGGAGGTGATGGTGTCAACGCGAAACTGCCCGCTCTGCTCTAAAAAAAGTTTGCCGATCTCAAGCAGGCCGGGTTCGTCATCGACATAAAGGAGGGTATACATGATACGACACCCGTGTAGTGTAAGGGATTATTGCGGTATAGGCGGTTAATAAATTATATGTTTTGGCACTTCCTGACAGGGATGGTTGGGAACGTCCGGATGAGGCCAAAAACCGGTCACCAGCCACGCAGGTATCAGGACATGCTCATTTGTCCGCGTGCCCCGGTTTACTCTTATGGCCGGGATACATAAGAGAGGTAAAACCCGGGTATCCGCCGCTTCCTTTTTTAGGATTTTGTGATTATATCGGCGAACCGGTACGCCCCTTTTGGCACCGTGATCTCAAATCTCGCCCCTTTGCCGGGTATACCGGTCTCAGCAATCGTGATGCCGGTGATCGAGAGAATCTCCTGTGAGAGGAACAAACCAAAACCGGTGTTCTTCCCGAAACCCCGGGTGAAAAGGTGTTTTTTATCTTCATCGGTGATCCCCACGCCGTCATCCTCACAGACAATCCGGAGTCCTCGGTCGCTCTCCTGTGAAAAGACCCGGATCGTCTTCATCTGGTCGCCTCCATAGCGCAGGGCGTTGTCAATCAGGTTGTAGAAGACTTTCTCAAAGAGCCGGTCAGCGAAAACCTCGGGATTTTTCGGATCAACTTCGATATGGATGTCCCGCATTGGCAGCCCGGCGACTGCTTTTCTTATACTCGCGTTCACGTTCTGCCATTCGGGCGCTACTACACCCAGTTCCTGGTAATATTGTGTGAACGTGATCTGGCGTTCGATCGTATCAACCGCCGCCGTCTCTTTCTGGATATACCCGGAAAGTACCGTGGGCTTGTCGATTACCTCAGTTGAGAGATACAGGTACCCTTTGAGCGCCATCAACTGGTTGAGGATGTCGTGCCGGGTGATACTGGACAGGAGGTTTAACTGCTTGTTTGCCTGCTGCAATGCATCTTCCGCCCGTTTGCGCTCGGTGATATCGGTGACGATGCCATCCCATAAGACATCTCCATTTTCCTGCGGTACAGGTAAGGACTCGATATGGATCCACCTTGTCGCCCCCCCGGTGATAACCCGGCCGTTCCATTCAAATGAATGCGGTTGTGGAGATCGTTCATGCGCAAATGTTTCCCGGTTTAATGTTAAAAGGGCATTTAGATCATCGGGGTGTATCGGCCTGAGCCCTAACATGGGATCTGCCAGAAAACTTATTGAACTTACGTTGAACATTTCCACGAGTTTGGGGCTGACGTAGTCAAACGAGTAGGATCCCTCCGGTGTACTTCGCAGGGTGTAAATGCCCACGGGGATATTGGAGACGATGGTATCGTACTGCTTGTTTGCCAGCTGCAACGCATCTTCCGCCCGTTTGCGTTCGGTGATATCCACCGCCGTACAGATAATTTCCCCGCCTTGTGTTAATGAGGCAGAGACAATTACCCATCGCACGGTTCCATCCTGTGCGGACAGGCGTAATTCCCGGTCCTCCACCCGGGAACCGTCGGAAATTTTTGAGAGGAATAATTCCCGCTCCGCAGGATCCGTAAGGATATCAGCAAGGTTTTTTTTAACCAGATCGCTTTGTTCGTAACATATCATCTGCGCGAACTTCCGGTTGGCATCCGTTATTTTCAGGGTTTTGTTATTAACAATGAACGTTCCCGCCTGGGAATGATAATACATCGAGAAGTTTCTCTCCCCCACCTTCTGGTATTCCTGAGAATAGAGGGATATGAGAATACCGATAGAGACAAAGACATAGAACCTGATGGTGGCTCGTGTAAAAAGATTTGAATCCGGCATTTGCCAAAAATAGACAAGCGTGAAATATAACCAGCCAATGAGGATTGTCCCGTAGATGCCGAACTTCGGGCGGGAATATGCAATGAGCACGATTGGAATGAGATACAAGTACGGGAATATGTCCTGGATCCCGTTCTTGAGACAAAAGTACGTGACTATTGTTGCAACAATGGTACTTGCAATAATGCAGATATCGTATACGATCTGGTTTTTAGGGGAAACCTGCCACATGATTGATGTTTAACTCCTTTCGGGCTGGCATGTTTTATACGGCAACGTATTTCTTTATTCGCTATTTTGCTCTAAACGGTTATAAGGACATACGATACGACTGCTGGTACGTTAAGGGTAGTCCCCGACAATTTATCCCGTGGCAAATGTCCGGGAAATCCCGGGGGCATGCAAGCATCACCGGTGTCAACGGTATACCTGATCGTCTGGCTATGTCGGATCTCCAGGCTATGCCCGGTTCAGGAGATACCTGCATCACCGGTCAACAGTTTACCTGATCTCCGGGCTATGCCGGATCTCCGGGCTATACCCGGTTCAGGAAGTGTCGGGTAAAATCCTGTGTCGATGGCCGCACATACTACGACGGTTCCTCCCGGAACCGCCGGGTATCGGTCACGACATACCGGGTTTTCATACCGGGTCAAATCCGGGCTCAATATGAGCCCCGATTGCCCTCCTCCCATCCCAAAAGAAGCCCATATCGGGCCCGGTTTTAAAAGACCCTCAAATCAGCCGTATTTTCCCAAACGGACGAATTAAACCGGCCTCATAGCGCGGTTTTAAGGCGCGATCCCCGGCCCGGATGGGTTTTTCGTTGATGATGGAAATGATGGCCGTTACAGGGCCGCCACGGCACGGTAAAACGCATTATATGGGGCTCAATTTGGAGTTATTTTGGCAAACAGGGCACAATATGAGCCTTGTTTTTGGCCAGATCAAATCGGACTGTTTTACGGGCGTTTTTTTGGGAACTGATGACGGCATACCCCCATGCAACTGCAATAAAAACAGGATTTTTCCCGGAACCGGAGATCGATAACCGGCATGGACTTCTTTAAAAAAATGCAGGAAGTCAAAGACTTCGCACCAAAGCAATGAAAAATTTTGCACTCCAAACTCGAATTTTCATTTGCCTGCTCTGTTATCTGAAGTTATGAAAATTTTATATGAAACTGCCTCGGGATTTTTATCCTGTTATGCTTGTGGCCTTTTGGTATCATGTCCGTTTCATGACCACCACAATAGTTGACTTGTGAAAATGGTAAAAATGTCTGGGATCAAAATAAAATCTTCACTCATTTTTTTCGCATTTGAAATCCGATAAAGCACATCAAAGCCAGTATTGGAATAATTGTTGTCAGCGCTGTTTTTTGAGTGGGCATCTTATCGGCTTCGACATTTTGGTTGAGATCGTTCCATGTCGCTGGAGCAAACGTTTCAACGGTAATAATTCCCTTGCTGTCAATCGTTACCTTCTGACCTGCATTCACGGTTATCATCTTACCGGAGACGGGTGAGGAAACAACCATCTGGCCGTGATTTAAGTATAGTACTGAGATATTCGTGTCTGGATCATGTTCAATGATATAGTCAGTTCCATTGGCAGGTTGCAGTGCTGCTTCTACTACCGGTACACAATAAAAAACAAGTAAAATAATGACGATAAGCCAGACCAGATGTGGTTTCTTGATGTGACTTTTTCTGCATGTGTTCATGATGTGCCACCTCTCACAGTAAAGCGGGCAACCGGAGTAAAAATGGGAGGACAGGCGAAACTGCCCGAGGCCAGGTTTTCAAGTGAGCATAAGGCAAAATTTTTCATTTGCCCGGCAGTCAGTCTATATCCGTCACTGGCATAGGAAAATGTTGTGTGTGGACGCAGAGTAATTGGCGTTCCATCGGCAAATGTTATCTTTGCATTTCCATTATTTGTGATAACCTTGCTTCCAACAGGAATCACATCGCCATCTTTGAGCTGCACGCTGCTTTGACCATTGGCTGTCGTCAGCAGAACATCACCGGTTACTTCCCCGATATTCCCGTTCCCCATGGACTTTATTTTTTCGGGCAGAAGGACGCACTCAGATCCATGTCCCACTTCGACTTGTTTCTGACAGGAATCGTAACAGGCTTTATTTCCCTGGACGCCGGGGCAGGTAGATTGAATGCAGGCAGAATAGAGCGCCTGGCAGTTAACAGGTGTCCCGGTTGTTGTCGGAACAGTAGTTCCCGCAGATTCTGGTGAGATGACAGGAGATATACAATAACTACAACTATCAGCACAATTTTTATTCTCTTCGAACGGTTTATCGTATTGCTGGTAACAGGCAATTACACAATCCTTACCTTGTTGTAATGTCCACCCACAATTTCTCGGATCAGGATGTGAGTCAGAAGATTGTGTGGGTGACGTAGAGGTTGTTGTAGCAGGGTACGGGGTGGGGGTTGGGGGTCTGGTGGCATATTTGCATTGATCGTAACAGAGTGAATAACATGTCCCGGATGAAATATGATACTCGTTATTACACGTATCATAACAATCATATGATTTTCCCTCCTCCCATCCGCACTGGTTGGCGGCTTGTGCCAGGTAAACACCAGACAGTAAGGATACGGCCAAAATGATGAAAAACCATCTTCGGAAAGACATACCATAGGACCAAATCACACTATCTTTGCAAGATATATAAATATTTTTTTTATTTTTTTAAACTTCTATGCATAACCCCCGGTGGAGTCTTCCCTGTTTATCAGGGGGACACGGCGGGGTAAAGGAATTTAACAGGAAATTCTTTGGTCACGGACCGCCGGGGACTTCCCGCCGGGGGCTGGCTGCATACCCCGCACGTGAGAAGGAGAGGTGACGGTCTTTTCCGCACGCGAACTCTTATAAGATTTAATATGAAAATGCCCCTGGATTTTCATCCTTTTATGCTTGTGGCCTTTTGGCATCATGTCCGTTTTCACATGAAATCCTGTAAAAAAATCCTGATGGGTATCTTTGCACAATCCTCATTAACTCCCCACCGGCAATATCACTACAGGAGCAACCTATCCCCATGTCACGCACCCTGCTTTCCGAATCGGACGGCTATGAACTGTTAAAACACTACAACATCCCGGTGCCCCGGTCAGCGATTGTCAGTACCGCTGAAGAAGCGGGACGGGCAGCAGACGACATCGGGTTCCCGCTGGTGGCAAAGATCGTCTCACCGCAGGTCGTCCACAAGAGTGATGCAGGCGGTGTCATCACGGGCATCATGTCCGCCGCTGCGGCAGAGAAGGCGTTTACCGCGATCACGCAAAATGTCCGGGCAGCGTACCCCGAAGCAGAGATTAAAGGAATTATCATTGAGGCAGAGCAGAAACCGGGCCTCGAACTGATCATCGGGGGGAAAACCGACCCATCGTTTGGGAAGGTCATAACAATTGGCATGGGCGGCACGCTCGTGGAACTGATCCGGGACGTTTCGATCCGGATCCTCCCGGCGAGCGATGACGAGATCCGCACCATGATCCACAGCCTCGGGGGATACCCCTTAATCGCCGGGTTCCGGCATGCGGCCCCCCGGGATGAGGCAGCGCTTGTAACAATCACCGGGGCGCTTGTGCGTATGTTCCTTGACCATGGGGAGATCCGGGAGTTCGACATCAACCCGGTCATTCTCTATGACAAAGGCGGCTGTGCGGTGGATGCACGGATCTACACAGACACAGCGGCTGGACCGGCTCAGACCGAGGAACCGGAACCGGCGTTGCCGGATTCCCTGTTTACGATCCGGTCGGTCGCAGTTGTCGGCGCATCCAGGGACCCGGACAAGATCGGGTACGCGATCTGCCGGAACATGCTCGGCTTTTCCGGCGCCCTCTACCCGGTCAATCCCAAAAGCCCGGAGATCCTTGGAAAGACCGCGTACCCCTCGCTTGCCGCCATCCCGGGGCCGGTGGATGTGGCAGTTATCGCGATCCCAGCACCGGGCGTCCCGGCGGTCGTCGAGGACGCGGGAAAAAAGAAGTGCCCGCTCGTCGTCATTGTCTCGTCAGGGTTCCGTGAGACCGGGCCGGCCGGAAAAGCGCTCGAAGTGCAGGTGCTTGCCGCTGCACAAAAGTACGGGTGCCGGATCATGGGCCCCAACTGTCTCGGGTTCATGCTCCCGGCACAGGGGATCAATACCACCTTTGACTCGGTCTCCCCCCGGCCCGGTTCCATCGCGTTTCTCTCCCAGAGCGGGGCGATCGTCACTACGATCGTGGACTGGAGCCTGCCCGAAGAGATTGGGTTTTCCGCCGTGATCTCGGTGGGTAACCAGCTGGACCTCACCTTTGAGGACTTCATCCGGTGGGCCGCTGCCGATCCTGCAACAAACGCGATCATCCTGTATGTCGAGGAGATTAAAAATGGCCGGCGCTTCATGGAGACCGTCAGCCGGATCACCCCGGTAAAACCCGTGATCGTGCTGAAATCCGGCTCGTCACAGATCGGGCAGAAAGCGGCCTCGTCGCACACGGGCTCCCTTGCCGGCAGTGAAATGGTCTACCAGGCTGCGTTCCGCCAGGCAGGAATGATCCCGGTCCGGTCGATCCGGGAAGCGTTCCAGGCGGCAGAACTCCTCGCATCCGAAGGGTATCCCAATGGCACCCGAGCCGTCGTCATCTCAAACGCCGGCGGGTTTGCGGTGCTCTCCTCGGATTATGCCGAGCGGTTCGGGATCAGGCTTGTGGAGTTCCCGGAGGAGCTCACCCGGGAACTGGACGCAGTGCTCCCTGCAAACTGGAGCCGGGCAAACCCCATCGACATGGTGGGCGATTCCCATCCGGACCGGTACGCAAAGACTTTCGATGTGATGATCCAACACCAGGACCTCTGGGACATCGCGTTTGTGATCACCGTCCCGACCGCGATCGCGGATCCCATCCGGATTGCAAACGAGATCGTCCGGTTCTCCACGCACACGCATAAGATGATCGTCGGCTGCATGATCGGTGGCGATTCCATGAAGACCCCGCAGCGGATATTAAGGGAGGCACACATCCAGAACTTCCCGGACCTTGAAGATGCGTTCCGTGCGGTGGGAAACATCTGCCAGTACACGTGCCGGAACACGGATGCTCCCTGCGGGTGCCGGCCGAAACCCCGTACACCGTAAGCGGGATGGCAGAAACTACCAGATACATCAACATACTTCTGCCATCCTACCATCCTAAATACCGGTTGGTGAAACGTTCAGCTATGCATTCAAAACTTATCCTCTGCTTCGCACTCCTGCTCTCGCTGCTGCTCGCAGTTGCAGGCTGCACGGAAGCGGAATCTATCATGCCCCTTCCGGTTCACATCCCCACGACGGCAGCAACCCCGCTCCCCACCACCCTCCCGACAATATCCGTTACCCCGGGACCGACAGAACATCTGCCTGATATCTGGGAAGCAGATGTTCAGGTCGCAAGCAACGGGAAGTCTATTGACCCGCAGATCATCATGACCTTCCGTGGCGGCAAGGGCCTGAACTTTATTCCCGAAATCGATCTCGAAGTCATCCGGTCGGATGGGATCGTCGAGACCGGTACAATGTACCAGCCCCTCTATGTGGGTAAGACCGTCACGTTACAAGGTACAACACAGAACAACGACCGGGCTATCGTCTGGGCAATCACTCCGCAGGGTGACCGGGTCAAGATCGTCGACCAGTATGTGCCGTTCCGGTCGTATAATACCGGATAACGGTTCCGGGAAAAACCGGGAAAACCAACATATCCATTTTCCAAAATTCTCGGCAGCTGAGTTGAACATTTTTGGAATCTTCAGTTGCGAGATTAATCTTTTTTTTTAATCTTCATGAACCTTGCCGGACTTTTTTATAAAAGTTCGATAACCTCATCAGACATCTTCCGGAAAGTTCGGGAACTTTGGCAAACTTTTTTCGGAAAGATCGATAATATTGCCAGACTTTTTTTGAAAAGACCGATGACTTTTGCGAACAATTTTCAAAAAGTCCGATAACTTTGCCGGCCATTTTCCAGAAAGTCCGGCAAAGTCCTTTGGTCGATCAGGCATGGAGTGGTATGTTTTGTGCCTTCTTTTTTTTTCCGGAAAGGCCGGGAACTCAAACAAACTTTTTTTGAAAAGATCGATAACGTTGCCAGATAATTTTAGAAAAGTTCGATAATGTTGGTGGCCTTTTTTGGGGAAGTTCGATAACGTTGTCGGACGTTTTTGCAAAATCTCGATAACCTTCCTGAAATTTTTTTGAAACGTTCAACAAAGTGTCCGGATTTTTTTGAAATGTTCCGCTGCCTGATCGATCATTTTCCGGAATAGGTGGCTCCTGACCCAAACTTTTCGAAAATTTTTGAGCCGTATGATCCGGATTGCATGGTGGGGATATCGTGGGGGCTGTCGCCCCCACACCCCCACGAGCGAGGAGTGCCGCCGCCCCCGACGGGGCGCCCCCGCGGCGGATCAATGGAGTTGCCCGGATTAGCACTCGCCAAAGCAGAGGGTCTGACGAAGCGTCCGAGCGACTCCGGGCAACGCGAGGGGGGGAATCGCAAATGAGATTGTCTCGATACCCTCCCAAAAATACGCCCGTAAAACCGCCCGATTCCAGTGGAAGTAAATTTGGGCCAGTATTACGCGTTATTCGCGAAAATATGCCCAAATTGAGTCCCATATAATGTGTTTTACCGTGCCGTGGCGGCCCTGTAACGGCCATCATTTTCTTCATCAACAAAACACCCATCCGGGCCGGGGATTGGGCCTTAAAACCGCGCTATGAGGCCGTTTTAATTCGTCCGTTTGAGAAAATACGGCTGATTTTGGCTTGTTTTGGAAAGGAGCCCGATACGGGCCCCGTTTGGATCCCAGGAGAGTGCATCCGGGCTCAATTCGGGCCCGGATTAGTGTAACTCAGATCGGATGACTGGGGGGCGGATGCCCCTGTACCCCAGTTAGGGAGGGCAGGATTTTTCATCCAACAATTCAATTTTTTTCAAAATTTTCAATTCTCAGCTACCGACCCGGACGTTTTCGAAAATCTTCCACAACAGGATCACTCTTTTTACGAAATTATCAGCTGCTGAGCTGTCCTTTTTCATCAAACAACAGCTGGCCGCGAAAAAGAGAGGTGGGTTTCCCGGTTGTTCCCCCTAGCGAGACGGGTGTGGCTGTGCCACCCGTCGAGCGCGAGGGGGCGGAGGGGGCGCGTGCTCGCACAGTTACGAGACAAAGTGCCACCCAGTATCTTTTTTCTCTGTTTAAAATGGAAGACTGTGTTGGGATCTTAACTGGTGAATAATCTTCCCGACGATATAGGTCTCTAGGCTCGTACAGAATCAATTGCATCAATTAGAAGTTATCCAAACCTCATCGCCGTAAATCTGGGTTCGGGTATTATTATTAACAGGTCAGAGATAACGGCTTCAGTTTTTTTCTTTAAACTTTCAAATAATTCCATAGAAACAATTATCTCTGCTTTTTGATTAGTCATAGAATCATAATATCGAAGATATGCCTTGTCCTCTTTAAAGTCAATAATCATCTCACCATGAGCAAAAATATTACGAGTTTTTATGAGATAGTTAATTTTATCGAACATTTCCTGCCGAGATTGATTCGAAAAACTTTCAAATCTCTCGGGATATGTTTCCATAATTCTTTGGAGGACTTTTCTCTTTTGAGAGAATGAAAAAACTGTTGTATCGAGAATAAAATTGTGTAACATCTCTCTATTAGTTGGATCCTCTTTAAAAAAGAAGTAGGAAATGGCCTGTCCTAAATAGTTTTCAACATCCACGCACCCGGATATAAATTTTCCACGATTTTGACGGATTGACGTGATTATCACATTGGCATTTTGCCAAGCTTCCGGTGTAATATGAAGAAATGATGTATTATTATCATCATCCTTAATTTCACATGTTGGATAATTGATTATTTCGTACCCTCCACCGGGAGCCAAAAGTCTTGTCATTATTCAATTTTTGGTGTGATATAAAATAATACCCATTCCATTTTTTTCAATTGATATCGTTATGTGTGTTAAAATTTTATTGGCGTTCTTGTTTAAAAGAAATCATGAGATCAGGGCAGAAACTCCTTTTAAATATCGATTAAGAAATGAATAATAGTCCTACTTATCACAGTTATTAACGCACTCTTCCGAAATTCGGCCCTCATAGTGTGATCTTCTTTAAGATCTGCCCGTTCTTGAAGATCGTGATCCCCCCGCCACTCTGGGAAACAACAATCCCGACGGCTTTTGTCACGCTCGTGATCGCTGCAACCGAGTTATGCCGGGTGCCCATGCCTTTTGGGAGCGTCACCTTGCTTGAGTCCACCGTGATGTATCGTCCCGAAGCCTCGATAAAACCGTCGCCGGTAATCACGAATGCCCCGTCGAGCTGGGCAAACTCCTTGATATTTTCCTTGAGGTCGGGATTTGTCACCATGCGCATCTCGGGCTGGTGACCTTCAAAGGCATTGAGCATGATCTGCCGGGACTTGGCAAGCACGTTTTTGGTATCGCCGATTAAAAATGTCGTGCCGACCGCCTTTCCTTCCCGGCCTTCGATCGAGATCTCGGTGGAAATGTGGAAGACTGAATCAAAGACCTCATCCCGCACATCGGTATCGGATATCACCTGGTCCTTCCACGTATCGGTGCTGATCCTTACTTCGCCGGTCCGTTTCCTGTCAGTGATATCGTGGCCGATACAGAGGATTTCAATAATGTGGCCCTGCGGGTCGCGGATCGCCTTGTTGATCCACGCGATCCAGACGATGTCCCCGTTCCGGCGAATGTTCTCGCTCACGTTGATGGCGTACCCTTCAGCGTTAAAACCCAGGTCGTTTGCCATCATCGAGAGATCGTGGCCGCCCCGGTTCTTCTCCGGCACAATCGTCCCGACAACATTCTTTCCGACAAGTTCGCTTGAGGAAAAATCAAAGAATGCCGCTGCAAAGGTATTGGCGTAGGTGATGACGCCCTGCATGTCCATGCGTATGATGATACTCTGGGAGTTCTGCATCATCTCCCGGTACTTTGCCTCGCTCTCCTTGAGGGCATCCCGCATTTTCTTTTTGTCGGATATATCGGTCACGACGACCGTGCCGCCTTTTTTTGCGTCAAGCGGGTCGAGCAGGCGGGCCTGGAGGATACACGCGACAAGACCGCCACCGGCCCGCACAAGTTCGCATTCCGCCAGACCGTTGCCGAGTATATCCCGGTGGATCTGGAGGTCCCGGCAGACCTGCCCGAACTCTTCCTCGCTCTTAAAGAGCGCCCGGACCGGTTTTCCCACAATAACGGATTCAGTCATGCCTAACAGTGCCAAAAACGGGTGGTTGACCCATTCGACGGTCGCGTTACGCATCTGGAAGATCCCAAGCGGTGTTGCCGAGAGGATCGCGGTCAGCTGCTCGTTCTGTAGTTTGATATCGCGCTCCGATTTCTTGCGCAGCGCCGCCTGCTTGATCAGGGTGACAAGCTCTGCTGCCGGGGAACGCAGATCCGCATTTCTGGGGAGGGTGATCTCGGTACCGTTATTAACCTCCTCAAAGGCAATCCGGTTCTCGCTCACACGATTGAAAAGAATGACCGGTGTGGGGTTTCCCATGGAGCGAAGGTAGAGCAGGAACCCGATGCCGTCCATGTCAGAGACAAACTCGATCCCGTTGACCGCTGACACTTTCCCGTAACATATGATGACATCAAATCTCCGGCTCTTGATCTTCTCGATTGCCAGTTTTGCGGACTGCACCACGTCCAGCTGAACTTCTCCGCTCTTCTCTAAAAACGGGCGGAACTGCGCGAGAGAATCGGTATTGTCATCGACAAACAGGACGGATATCATCAGGAACTCCCGGGGCGGGGGCGGTTTTCCTCCGGTGTATACCTATAATCTGTATATTTTTGCGATAAATAGTACACTGGACGAAGGAGAAACTGCAGATTTCACGTGATTTATGGCCGGAATGCAAAATTGTTCTCCAGTGACGGGCTCACAGGCATGAGGGTAGTTCAGCCACTCTTTTTTTCCAGGAGCCATCGCCTTCATGGTTTTTTTGCATCCACATTGTCCCCATCATCCACGTCATCTCCGTTATCCCTGTTATCCCCATTATCCACGTTATCCTCGTTATTCCCATTATCCCCGTCTTCTCCGTCATCCCCGGTGTCTTTTCCTTCGTCACAGAATTCCCCGCAGGCGAGCCAGCCTCCGGTAACAACGATGAGCGGGACGCCGATGGGAAGAGAAAAACCGTGGTCGCTGTGAAGGGTAACGCCGTACTGGACCAGCATCGCGGCCAAAAAGAGCAGACCCCCGGTGATCGTGAGGAGGCCGGCGGGTTTTACCAGGCAGGTTTTACCCTGCATTACGGCAAAAGCAAGCAGGATGAGTGCGGCGACAAGGAGAAGCGCCCCGAAGAACCAGATGCCGGTTGAATACGCAGTTGTCCCTTTCAGGACACCATCAATGACGTAGAAGAGATCCCTGTGCAGGGTAATCAGGCTGTTTCCAAGGTAACTCTGCTGGTACCGGAAGAGGGCCCACTGCACGCCGTTTGCCAGGTTGTCCCCGATACCATAGATATTAAGCGGGACAAAAAAGAGCAGGCACTCAAAGATGAACGCCAGCCGGAGACGGGTCATGACAGGTAAAAACGTTTTTTATGTACCAAAAATTTCGGGAATGACCGGGAACCGATCACTGGTTGGTGTTCCCGACAATTACAAGCTGGTACATCCAGTCCATCAGGGGATGGCATTCCTGTACGACACATTCCAGATCGCAGGCAATGCACGGGATGAGTTCGTCCCCGGCAAGCAGGTTTTCAGGATGAACCGGCTGCCTTAGCGCCCGGAGAAGATAGGTCTTGATCCCATCTTTTTTGAATTCTTCACGACCGATAAGCCCGCTCTCTTCTAATTTCTTTACGATCCTTGAACATTTCCGGCTGTCCACACCCAGTTCCTTCCAGAGTTCGCTCTGGAGGACACCCTCCGGTTTTGACTGGATCAGGGTAAATGCTTCATCTTCAGGTTCAGGCATCGTAAATCAAGTCCCAATACATTTAGAGAACCGGGGCAATGGTAAGAATATTATTGCCCCTGATAACGACCGTGCCCAGGCTGCGCCCGCGCACGTTGTTGACATACTCAATCGTCTCGTCCATGTGGATGTTTAAGTATTCATCAACCCCGACAAGCCGGCCCTGCAGTTTGCGCCCCTCATCCTTGATCTCAACAGTAATCTTGGAATCTACGAGTGCAAACACTTTTTTTATGGGCAAAACAATTCCGTTAACCATCTGTCCGGATTAGGGTCGTAAGATAATTAAAGTTTGCTAGAATGGCAAAGACACGGGAAAGGATCTTAAAAAAACGAGGGTTGGATCAGTGCAGGGCTTTCCTGATGACTGACGCCGTGCCGTACGACCCGAACGCCTTAAAAAAGACCAGGCTTTCCGCGTAGGCCATTGCCTGCATCGCCTTGTTGGTCTCTTCATCGACAGAATAAATTTCTTTATAGAATTGCTTTATGGCGTTCTTGCAGTTGCCGTCAATGATCTGGCGATCTTTTTTGCCGGGATTTGCCGGCCGGTATTTCTCAAGTGTCCAGTCCATGATATCCTTGTAAAGGGCAGGTTCGTAGATCTTCAGGGTGTTAAACGCAACATCCTGCCAGAACGTCCCGACATTGCCCTTGATGATGTCGCCCTTTGGGAAATGCAGGTTGATGAGATCTCGGGGGGTGCCGGTGATGCCGTGCTGGGCGATGCCGACATGCAGGTTGTTGTCCCGGAGGGCTTTTGCAATTGCCTTTGTCTGGGGGATATCGATGGAGAGCTGTTCGATGACGTTCCCGTTCGCGTCATATGCGTGGCCGTGCGAGCTGCCGTTTGCGATGGCAAGCACGTGAGGATGGACATCGTTTTCGTTTAAGGCTTTGATGTACTCGACGGCTTCCTCCGGCCGGGTCAGGACAAGACCTTCCGTGCCTTTTCTCCCGATCTCGCCCACTTCAACTTCAAGGCCGAATTCCTTCTTGTTCATTTTCTGCCGGATATGCCGGGCAAGGTCTGTCGTGACCCGGATATTCTCCTCTAACTCTTCCCGGACATTTTTCCCTTCGAAGTTAAAGATGTGCGACGCATCGATAGCAAAGGAGGTGTACCCGGCTTTTACCTGCGCATCGATCAGCTGCTTTGTCCCCTCGACTTCAGCGGCATCGCCTTTCTTGATGGTAATATGATCTGCGTGGAGCGCCCATGTATCAAATCCGACTGCCTTTGCTGCTGCATTCATCTTTTCGGAGAATACCTGCGGTGTCATCCCGGTGTATCCTCCTTTGAGATCGCATTCGGACCGGGCAAGTTCCATGAAAACCGCAGAATCGGTGTCTTGTGCTGCCTTGAAAATTCCCTCGGCGACGGTTGCGATCCGGGTATTTGCCGCCATGATAATGGCTTTTTTACCGGAGATGCCGTTTAAGATGGTCGAACCGGGGATTGGACCAAAGGTTTGTGCGTTCATGTTCCTGCTCACGTGAAGAGTATACTTATCCTTCCCTCATATATTTTTCAATCAGGCTGATCTCTTTTTTGCCACCAATGTAGATGGGCGTGACCTGATCGATCGCTTCCGGCCTGATCTCACGGTAATCGGTGCTGCCGTTACTTACCGCCCCGCCGGCCTCGCAGACGATCATGCCCATGGGGTTTGCCTCATAGAGGATACGGAGTTTTCCCTTTTCCTTTCCCTTGTACCCCGGGTAGGTAAACACCCCGCCCTTGTGGAGGATCTGGTGGACGTCTGCGACAAAACAGCCGGAGAACCTGAGTTTGTAACCGGCGTTTTCAAGATCGCCGATCCACCGTGCATGGGCCGGGAGCCAGTCCCTGCGCAGCGCCCCGGGTGCGTAAATTTTCCCGTCCGGGATCCGGATATCTTTCGCGCGCAGCACAAATGCTCCGGTCTCATCTCTCACGAATTCATGGACGCCGTGCCCGGTGGTAACGGTCAGGAGGGTGAGGGGCCCGTACAGCATGTACAGGGCGGCGACCATGGTCGAACCTTTGGAGAGGACATGGCCGGGATAGATGCCGATGATGGAGCCCACGCAGAGGTTTACATCAAGGAGCGAGGAACCGTCAAGGGGATCGATAACGACGCCGAAATTATTCTTTGCGTCTTTGACCTCGATGATCGAATCCTGTTCTTCGGTCGCGATGTACCGGACAAGGCGGGATTTTTTGAGGCCCTGGACAAAAACGTCGTCGGCGTACTTGTCAAGGGGCTTCTGGTCTTCGCCAAACATGTTCTTCGTGCCGCTCGCAGAGGTATTCATGCAGGTAAGGAAGCCTTTTCTGACCGGCGCTGCCTGCTCGCTTAAGAAGAGGATGAGTTCAGCGAGGTTTTTTTCCGTTCCGGATTGTATAAGGAAGTCTTTGAGAATCATCATTGCCACCGGATCCCGCCCTCCCGGGCGTTTTTCTCGATTACCCGGACGGGTGTCCGGGTCTGTGGTTAGTCCTTTGATCCTTGAGGTTTATCAGGATTATTATCGGTTGGTTCCGGGGATTTTCCGGGAGGTGTGTTCCCCGACGGCAATTATTCCTGACGCTTGAAGGGTGCAAGGACGTGCTAAAAAAAAGGGCGCTTGGTTAAATTGCAGGAGTAAATCCCAGTCCTTGCCAGGCACATTGGTGGGGGCTGACGCTTTGAGAACCATCCCATTACGATGGACTCCGCCGCCCCGGCGGGGAAGCCCCCGGGGCGGATCAGGCAACTACCGGTAAAGTGAATCAATCGTTTAACGTACCCCGTAATAGCGGGATGCCAAAAAAGTTAACCGGTCTTTTCCGGCTCTGGTGTTTCGCCGGTTTCCGCTGCTTCCGGCAGGGCTTTGAACGTTACCTCAAGTACGCCGTGTTTAAGGGCATGCTTCATGGTGGCCGGGTCCACCGGTGGCAGGGGTGTGGTGGCATGACAGGTGCCAAGGCTGCTCGTGCCTTCGATGACCAGCGTTTCACCGTTGCAGGTGAGGTTTAAGGACTCCTCGCTTACCCCGGGGAGGCTCGCGACTACGAAAACTTCGTCGCCGATCCGGTCCACCTCGGGTGCCGGTTGGTCCGCCCCGTCGGTCGGCGCTGACCCGGGCGTCCCGGGCGCTACCGGTACTCCATCGATGACGATACGGTAACCGACAATGTGCGGCTGAAACGAGGGAGAATTTTCCCCCATTTCAGCCATCAGCCGGTCCATCAGTCCGTTTATCGCATTGAACAGATCCTTGTTGTCGATGCTCATAGCAGGTTCATCCGTTAGTTTTCTTCTTTGATATGCTTGTTTACAGGATTTCTGATTCTCTGTTTTTTTCCACCTGAATGCAGGTTTCAGGATCAGGCATTCCTGAATGTCAGCTTTCCTTCTTTCTCATCAACCACGATCTCCTTGTCTTTGTTTACGTTTCCTTCGAGGATCATTTTTGACAGTTCATTCAGCAGGTTCTTCTGGATCACCCGTTTGATCGGCCGTGCGCCGAATTGCGGGTCAAAGCCTAAGGTGGCGATGAACTGGATGGCTTTCTTTGTTACCTTGAGCCGGATGTCGCTCTTCCCGAGCATTTTCTGAATGAGCCCCAGCTGGATCTCGACAACCTCCATGATCTCGCCTTTTGTGAGCGGTTTGAACATGATGACCTCATCGATCCGGTTGAGGAATTCGGGACGGATGGTCTTCTTGAGCAGGTCAAAGACCTGTTCCCGGGTGCGGTCGAATACTTCGTCCCGGTTTTTGTCGGTGACGTTCTCCAGGTTTTCCTGTATGAGGTGTGACCCGATGTTCGAGGTCATGATGATGATGGTATTCTTGAAATCCACCGTGCGGCCCTTGTTGTCGGTCAGGCGGCCGTCGTCAAGAACCTGCAGGAGGATGTTAAAGACATCCGGGTGGGCTTTCTCGATCTCATCCAGCAATACCACGGAATAGGGCTTTCTCCGGACCGCTTCGGTCAGCTGTCCGCTCTCTTCGTAGCCGACATAGCCCGGCGGTGCGCCGATCAGCCTTGATACGGTATGCCGTTCCTGGTATTCCGACATATCGATCCGCACCATGCTGTTCTCGTTATTGAACAGGAATTCTGCGAGCGCCTTTGCGAGTTCAGTCTTTCCAACCCCGGTCGTCCCAAGGAAGATGAAAGAACCAATCGGACGTTTTGGGTCCTGCAGCCCGGCACGGTTCCGGCGAATTGCATCGGACACTGCCCCGATGGCTTCATCCTGGCCTACGATACGCTTGTGGAGTTCGGCCTCGAGGTTCAGCAGTTTTTGTTTCTCACTCTGCAGCATCCTGCTCACGGGAATCCCGGTCCACCGCGAAACCACTTCGGCAATCTGCTCTGCGTCCACCTCCTCTTTTACCATCGGCGAATCCTTTTGCAGCGCGGTAAGTTTTTGCTTGAGGCCCTCACTGGCCTTCTCGGTCTCCGGGATGCGACCATAGCGGATCTCTGCCACTCTGCCAAGGTCGCCACTCCGTTCGGCACCTTCGGCCTCGAATTTCAGGGTCTCGATCTCATTTTTATGCGACTGGATCTGGTCTGCAAGATCTTTTTCCGATTGCCACTTTGCCTCCAGCCGGTTTCGTTCTTCGGTCAGGTTCCCGATCTCTGTATTTAATGCCTTGAGTTTTTCCTGGTCCTTCTCACGTTTGAAGGCTTCCATCTCAATTTTTAGCTGCTGGATTTTGCGTTCAATTGTTTCGAGTTCTTCCGGTTTTGAGTTTCTCTCAAGGCGCAGTTTTGCGGCAGCTTCGTCGATCAGGTCGATCGCCTTGTCCGGAAGGAACCTGTCGGAGATATAGCGCTGCGAAAGTTCAACGGCGGCGATGATCGCTTCATCCTTGATTTGGACATTATGATGGGTTTCGTATTTCCCTTTGATGCCGCGAAGGATGGAGATAGCATCTACGGTATCCGGTTCATTGACCATCACCGGCTGGAAACGTCGCTCAAGTGCTTTGTCCTTCTCGAAATATTTCTGGTATTCTTTTAAGGTCGTTGCGCCAATGACATGCAGGTCTCCCCGTGAAAGCTCGGGTTTAAGGATGTTTGCCGCGTCCATTGCGCCCTCGCTCGCGCCGGCCCCGACAAGGGTATGGATTTCGTCGATGAACAGGATGATCTCTCCTTCAGCAGAGATCACTTCCTTTATCACGCTCTTTAACCGTTCTTCAAATTCTCCCTTGAACTTTGCCCCGGCGATCAGGGCGCCCATATCGAGGGCATAGATCTGCTTGGTCTTCAGGTTATCCGGTACATCCCCGTCGATGATCCGGTGGGCCAGACCTTCGGCTATGGCTGTTTTTCCCACGCCCGGTTCCCCGATAAGGATCGGGTTGTTCTTTGTTCTCCGTGAAAGGATCTGGAGCACCCTGCGGATCTCTTCGTCACGGCCGATGACCGGATCGAGTTTGCCTGTACGGGCAAGATCATTTAAGTTCCGGGCGTATTTGTTCAGGGCATTATAGGTCTCTTCCGCGTTCTGGCTTTTCACCGTCGAACCTTTCCGTAACTGGCTGATGGCAGTTTTCAGGTCTTTTTCCGTAACCCCGTTCTCCTTTAAGAGCCGGGAGGTGCTGTCGTTTACCGAGAGAATTCCCAGGAGAAGATGCTCGATGGAGACAAATTCATCTTTAAATTCCTGGGCAAGTGCGGTGGCTTTCTGCAGGGCTTTTGTGGCATCACGTGAGAGATACTGATCCCCGCCACTGACTTTTGGAGACGAATCGATGATCCGGTCGAGTGCTGGAGTAAGACTATCAAGGTTCACATTCAGTTTCTTTAAGAGATAGGGGATGACATCCTCGTCAACCATAAGCATCCCTTTGAGTATATGGGACGTCTCGATGGCCGGGCTCTGTTTTGCCTCCGCTATCTCGGTTGCTTTCTGCACGGCTTCCTGTGATTTTATGGTGAAATTGTTGAAATTCATAGTGTCACCATCTCCCTGATTCCCTCACCAGCCGCAGGCCGGGTATACTCTTCGATGGGGATAAACTCAGTACTCGGCGACGGGTACGCGATCGCACAGGTCTTGTTTTGGCCTTCTCTCCCGATCACGTCCCCGCCGGACAGGTTCAGCCGGTCTATCACCCGCCAGGGAAGTGTCGCAATGGTGCGTCGTCCGGCGTCTTCATTGTTCAACGCTTCCTGCACGGTCAGTTTTATGCCTTTGTTATCTGTCATAATCGTAATTCTCCTTTCATGTGATTTACCATAAGTTAGTGAAATATAGTATATAAATTATTGGTTGGGCGGATCTGGTGTTTTGAAGGGATTTTTTTAAAACAGATACACAATTGACAACATTCAACTTTTTACGAGAAAACCAAAAAAATTGATGCTTTTATTTTTCTTATCTGTTGCATGGTGCAATTTTTTTTAATAACCTGTTCTTATCCTTCCCTACCCAAAAGCCTCTTTGACGAGGTCTTCCTGTTTTTTTGACAATTTTTCCGGGATCTTTACAATCGCTTTTACCAGCAGGTCTCCACGGTTGTCTGAAGAGAGCTGCGGCATCCCCTGTCCCCTGAGCCGGAACAGGGTATGACTCTGGGTGCCGGGGGGAATTTTCAGGTGCGCCGTGCCCGTGAGGGTGGGTACCTCCACATCCCCGCCGAGAAGTGCGGTGCCAATTTTGATGACGACGGAACTATAGAGATCTGCACCTTTGCGCTCGAACGTGCGGTCCGGCCTGATATGGATGACCGCATACAGGTCACCGGGGGGCCCATTGTTCTCTCCGGGTTCCCCCTCCCCCGGGATCCTCAGGAACTGCCCGTCGGCCACACCACGGGGAACCGAGACTTCGATCTTCCGGATCTTCTGCACCGATCCTTTTCCTTTGCATGTCGGGCAGGGCTTGTCGATGATCCTTCCCTCACCCCGGCAGGCAGGACAGATCGCGATATTCATCGTCTGGCGGTTGCCATTTCTCTGGATATTCCTGACCTCCCCACTCCCCTCGCATGTCGGGCAGATCCGCATAGAACCCGATTCTGCGCCGGTGCCATGGCAGGCTCCGCAGGTATAATGATGCGGCACCCCGACCGTGTTTTTCGTGCCGTGAAATGCATCGGCGAGGGAGATCTCGATCTCGTACCTCAGGTCAGCACCACTGCGTTGCCGGGTGCGGGCGGACCCACCGGAATATGCATCGAAGATATCCCCGAGACCAAAGTCCCGGAAAAGATCATCATAACTGGGCGGCGTATACCCGGCAGCGTCGCCGGGCCGGAATTCCGCGTGGCCGACCTGGTCGTACTGCGCTTTTTTCTGGGGATCGGAAAGCACCTGGTTGGCCTCGTTAATCTCCTTGAATTTCTCCTCGGCCTCCTTGCTCCCCTTGTTGAGATCCGGATGATACTTCCGTGCAAGCTGCCGGAATGCCTTCTTGATGTCATCCTGCGATGCATCCCTTTTCACGCCGAGGATCTCGTAATAGTCTTTCTCTGCCATGGTTTTTCTTTAAAAAAAATTATTTTTCATCCTTTATCTTGAAATCAGCGTCGACGACCTTTTCGCCGCCCGGCCCGGTCGTCTCCTGCCGGGGACCTTCATCGCCTGAAGGACCCGCCTGCTGTTGGGCCTGTGCCTGGGCCTGCTGCCGGGCAGCCTGCTCGTAAACGGCTGACCCGGCCTCTTCTAAGGCTTTCTGGAGTTTTTCGACCTCGGCCTTGATCGTTGCGGTATCTTTTCCTTCCAGTGCTGTTTTTACCGTAACGATGGCTGCATTCACCTTGTCAACGAGATCGGCACTTATCTTTCCGGCAAGATCGGATTTTGTCTTTTCCGCCGTGTAGACCAGGGAGTCAGCCGTATTACGGACCTCGACCTCCTCTTTTCGTCGCTTGTCTTCTTCTTCGAATTGTTTTGCCTCGTTGACCATCTTTTTTACATCGGTTTCAGCCAGTTTGGTCGAGGCCGTGATGGTCATCTTCTGCTCTTTTCCGGTCCCGAGATCCTTTGCGGATACATTCAGGATACCCGATGCATCGATATCGAACGAGACTTCGATCTGGGGGATACCCCGGGGTGCCGGGGGAATACCGACGAGGTTAAACTGCCCGAGACTCACATCGTCTGCAGCCATGGGGCGTTCACCCTGGAGCACATGGATGGTAACCGAGGTCTGGGTGTCCGCTGCGGTGGAAAAGATCTGGCTCTTTTTAATCGGGATCGTCGTGTTCCTCTCGATTAACGTGGTCCTCACACCGCCGAGCGTCTCAAGACCAAGCGTGAGCGGTGTCACATCAAGGAGCACCATATCCTTGATCTCGCCACCTAAGATTGCACCCTGGATCGCCGCTCCGATAGCGACACATTCCATCGGGTCGATTCCCCGCTCTGCCTTGCTGCCGACATGGTCCTCGATGAACTTCTGGATAACGGGCATCCGTGTCGGCCCTCCGACAAGGATCACCTTCTGGATATCCTCCTTTTTGAGTTTAGCATCCTTGAGGGCTTGTTCACACGGCTGGATGCAGCGACGGATAATCGGCTCGATCAGCTGTTCGAGTTTTGCCCGGGAGAGTTTCATGGAGAGATGTTTCGGGCCGGACTGGGTTGCGGAAACATAGGGAAGGTTAATCTCGGTTTCAAGGACCGTGGAAAGTTCGATCTTCGCTTTTTCCGCTGCCTCTTTTACCCGGTTGACGGCCATCTTGTCACTCCGGAGATCGATCCCCTCGAGTTTTTTGAATTCGTCAGCAATCCATTCAAAGATTGCATTATCCATATCGGTCCCGCCCAGCTGGGTATCGCCCGAGGTGGCAAGGACCGTAAACGTCCCGCCGCCGAATTCCATGATGGTCACATCGAGCGTGCCTCCTCCGAGGTCAAAGACAAGGATCTTGTACTCCCCGCTGCGGTCAAGGCCATAGGCCATCGATGCTGCCGTGGGCTCATTGACCAGCCGGACAACATCCAGCCCTGCAATTTTGCCTGCGTCCTTTGTTGCCGTTCTCTGGTTGTCGTTAAAGTAGGCGGGGACGGTGATCACGGCCTTTGTCACCGGTTCTCCCAGGAAGGCTTCTGCATCTCTTTTTATCTTCTGTAAGATGAATGCAGAGATCTGCTGGGGCGTGTATTGCTTGCCATAAATTTTGTACACGTGATCCGATCCCATCTTCCGTTTTACCGCCGTAACCGTACCTTCAGGGTTGCTCACTGCCTGCCGCCGCGCCGGTTCTCCCACAAGGAGCTGACCGTCCGGGGTAAACGCAACGTACGAGGGAAACATCTTCCCGGCAACGGTTGCCCCTTCTGCGGATGGGATGATAGTCGCTTTGCCCCCGAGCATCACCGCACCTTCACTGTTCGACGTCCCGAGATCAATTCCAATAATTTTCTCTTTACTCATAATTCCTCACCTTCATGTTCTCTCATTTTTTCCTGCAATCACAACTTTCGATGGTCGGATAACCTTTGATTTCAGCATATAGCCCTTTTCGATCTCACTTAAGATCGTATCGGGTTCTTTGTCGCATTGCTCCCTGCACAGCGCGTCGTGAAAATTCGGATCGAATTTTTTTCCCACGCAGTCTATGGGGTGGAGTCCATAACCAGACAGGATTTTCAAGAATTTTTTCTGGATCATAAGAATCCCCTCCTTGTTTTTTTCCTGTTCGAGAGATGGCAGCGCCCGGTCGAAATCGTCGAGAATCACGAGGAGGTCATTGACCAGGTCCTCGTTTGCGAGCGCGATTACCGCTCCTTTCTCTTTCTCAGACCATTTGCGATAGTTATCAAACTCTGCCTGGAGGTATTTTTGCCGGTTGAGCCGCTCCTCTGCAAGAACTGTTTTTTCATCGAGTTCTTTTTTCAGCCGTTCGATCTCTTCCGTCAGCAGTTGAATTTTCTGCTGAACATCATCGGTATCCATTGAAACCTGCATTGATTTCTTAACGCTCTTTAACATTTGCACTTGGCCGGGCCTTCATCAGACCGGTGATATTTTCCCCATGTCCCCGCCGGACATGTGTAACCTGTCAATCACCCGCCAGGGAAGTGTCGCAAGGTCTCGTCCGACGTTTTCATTGATCAACGCTTCCTGCACGGTCAGTTTTACGCCTTTAGTATCTGTTATAATCGTCATGCCTCCTTTTCTAGGATTAACCATAAGTTAGTATGGTTTGGTATATAAAACGTTGGGTTGGGGATCCTGGTGCGTCGCCGGGCCTTTAGACTGAAAACAAACAGGAGCCAGATGGAGGGATTAAAAAAGCGGGTTTTTGGTATACAATACGCGATAAATATGAGGTGGCGCTTTTGCTTTCGATAATCCCATAAGTCACCGGTTTTTAAAATAACGCTGCGATACCGGGCGGGGTATTCGCATCCCCACTCAATGCCCGGGGGAGGGGGTGGCCTCTTGCAGGATCCGGTTACCCCCTTTTAGGGCACTTCATTGCCCGCAAAAAAAATTTCCGCACCGTTCTTTTTTTTTAAGGGGGATCCCCACCCCCTTACCCGAATCGTCCGGCGTGGGCTGCCGGTTTTTTGTCACATAGCCATGCGATAATCGCAAACGCATGCGATAAACGCATGTACATGAGACAACCGGTTTCCGGACTTTTTTTTCAAATGACCTATCCCCCCACCCCCACCTTCACGCACAAAAAAACCAAGGCACCCCCCCTTTGGAAAGAAAAATAAAATTGGGGTACCCCTACCCCCCTAGCCCGGATCGTCCGGCGCAGGCTACCGGTTTTTTGTCAGATGGACAATTGATAATCAAGTGTACATCTGATAATCAAATGAACATCTGACAACCGGGTTTCAGATTTTTTCTGCAAAGGGGAGGGGGGTGGGGGTACCCCCTCCCCACTTTTCCCGGAACCATGGATTCCCGGACAAAAAATCCACCCGGCCCGGGAAAGGAACAAAAAAAGGGTACTGTACTTACTTACCCGCACCCGCTGCGGCCTCAAGCGCCTTCCTGAGTTTCTCGGTACGTTTCTGGATCTCGTCGAAGGATTTTCTCTGCCAGTATACCCGGTCCCTGAGCTCATCGGCCTGCCGGACAATCTTATCGCCGAGTGCGTGTTTTTCTTTCAGGTACTCGATCTGGTTGACGAGGATGACTGCCTGGTGCAGGATGTCGCGTTTTCCTTTTGCATACAAAAGATCCCAGGACTTCTCCTCGTGCCGCTCGAAATCCGCGCCATCGAGCGTGCCTTTGATATTTTCAAGAACGGTATCAAAATGCTGCCGGGTAATTTTTATGCCGTATTCGGGTGTTGTGCCGTGTTCACCCGGGATTTCGTTATGGGTCAGTTCATCGATGACGAGCGCCTTTACCTCGCGCACCAGCGCCTCGATATCGGCCCCGACAAAGAACCGGGTCTTCGCGGCCAGTTCGTCGATGTTTATATCGGGGTCAAGAACACCTTCCAGATCTTTAAGATAGAGGGAAAGGATTTCCTTTCGTGCCGCCTCGTCGGGCGGGGGAATGTACAGGTGTTTTTCAAGCCGGCCCGGGCGCAGGAGTGCGGGATCTAAAAGGTCGGGACGGTTCGTTGCACCGATGACAAACACCTCCTTTAATTCCTCGACGCCATCGAGTTCGGTCAGGAACTGGGAGAGGACACTTTCGGTGACGTGCGTGGAATCGTTCACCGTGCCCCTTTTGGGAAACAGCGCGTCGATCTCGTCAAAGAAGATGATGCAGGGCGCGGACTGCCGGGCCTTCCGGAACGCTTCCCGCACGTGCTTCTCGGAATCGCCCACCCCTTTTGAGAGCAGTTCGGGCCCTTTAACCGAGATAAAATTGAGGTGGCGCTTGCTTGCGAGGCCTTTTGCAAGCAGGGTCTTCCCCGTTCCCGAGGGGCCAAAGAGCAGGATGCCCTTTGGGGGTTTGTAGTTTAACTGTTCGAAGATTTTGGGATAGCGCAACCGGCCCTCGATAATTTTGATGAGTGCTTCCTTAACCTCATCAAGACCCGCAATATTTTCCCACGGGACATCCGGGACTTCGATAAGGACTTCCCGCAGGGCGCTTGGCTGGACAATTTTCCGTGCAGCATCGAAATCACCCTTCGTGAGTTTGAGCTGGTCGATGACCTCGTTTGGGATTTCCTTTTCGATATCGATGAGGGGGATGATCTTCCGTATCGCGTTCATCGCCGCTTCTTTGACGAGAAGCGCGATATCCGCGCCGACAAACCCGAAGGTTGTTTCGGCAAACGCGGCGATATCGACATCCTTTGCAAGCGGGACGCCCCGGGTATGTACCTGGAAGATCTCTAAGCGGCCCCTCTTGTCCGGGATACCGATCTCGATCTCCCGGTCGAACCGCCCGCCCCGCCGGAGCGCCGGGTCGATGGAATTCGGGAGGTTTGTCGCCGCAATCACGATGACCTGCCCCCGGCCGGCAAGACCGTCCATGAGGGCCAGGAGTTGTGCAACGATGCGACGTTCAACCTCGCCCTGGACATCCTCGCGTTTCGGCGCGATGGCGTCGATTTCATCAATAAAGATGATCGAGGGTGCATTCTCTTCCGCGTCGTGGAACTTCTCGCGCAGGGCCTTCTCGCTGTCCCCGTAAAACTTGCTCATGATCTCGGGACCCGAGAGCGTGATGAAGTGGGCATCGACCTCGTTTGCGACCGCTTTTGCAATAAGGGTCTTTCCCGTGCCCGGCGGCCCGTAGAAGAGGACACCTTTCGGGGGCTTGATCCCCAGTTTTTCGAAGATCTCCGGGTGGCGCAGCGGGAGCTCGATCATTTCCCGGACGAGCTGGAGTTCACGTTCGAGCCCGCCGATATCCTCGTACTGGATATTGGTGATCTCCCGTTTGCCCTCTTCGGGCTTGAAGGGTTCCGCTTTAAGTTCGATCTCCGTATCATCCGAGACAACAGCAATCGCCCGTGGAGAAACCTTTACGATGACAAACGTGACGGAATTACCGATGATATCGAGGCGCAGCGTCTGACCCTCGACCACTGACCGTCCCCGCAGGATGCGGGAGAGGTACTGCTCCCCCCCAACAAGTTTCGTTTCCTGGGCCGGCTGGATCACCACCTTTGTGGCGTACACTGCTTCCGATTTGCGGATTTTCACCTTTTCATCGATGCCGGCATTCGCATTCGCACGGATACTCCCGTCTATGCGCAGGGTGGCAAAACCGATATCCTCGGCAAAACCCGGCCAGACGATCGCCGCCGCGTGCCGCTTTCCCACGATCTCAATGATGTCACCGGATACAAGCCCGAGCTTTTTCATCACATCGATGCTAAGCCGGGCAATCCCGCGACTCGCATCGTTGTGCGCCGCCTCTTTAACCGTTACTTCAAAGAAATGTTCATCTGCCATCGATAACCTGTGATATTTTTAACTTCTATGATTGGCTCTGGCAAATCATAAAAGCACCAGTAAGGGCAGCAGCAAAAATATGTCCGGAGATTGGGACTCCGCCATAACCCCTTGTTTTTTACTTAAACGCAATTTTACTTGTCCGGAGGACAAGCCAGATTTCACCCGATAATGCAAAACCGAGCCTTTATTTGTCCTTTTGTGGTACCGGTAAGGTATGAGTATTATTGCTGATGCCAAGCGCGGCATCGTGACAGATGAGATGAAGCAGGTCGCGGCGCAGGAGGGAGTCACCGAAGACTTTGTCCGGCGCAGCGTTGCCGAAGGCCACATCGTAATCCCGGTCTCGCCCTACCGCAAAGTGAAGATCTGCGGTATCGGCGAAGGCCTCCGCACCAAGGTGAATGCCTCGATCGGGACATCCACCGATATTGTCAATATCCCCGAGGAGATCGAGAAGGCAAGACAGGCAGAACTAGCCGGCGCAGATACCCTCATGGAACTCTCGACCGGCGGGGATTTTGCCGAGATCAGAAGGCAGATCATTGCCAATACCACGCTCTCTGTAGGGTGTGTCCCGCTGTACCAGGCATTTATTGAGGCGGTCAAGAAGAACGGCGCCGTCGTAGACATGAAAGAGGACGACCTCTTCCGGATCACGGCCGAGCAGGCAAAACTCGGGACGAACTTCATGGCGATCCACACCGGCATCAACTGGGAGACGGTAAAGCGCCTCCGCAACCAGGGCCGGCACGCCGGGCTTGTCTCCCGGGGCGGGGCGTTCATGACCGCATGGATGCTCCACAACGAGAAGGAGAACCCGCTGTACTCGGAGTTCGATTACCTGCTCGAAATTATGAAGGAGCACGAGGTCACGCTCTCGATGGGGAACGGTATGCGGGCAGGAGCCATTCACGACGCAACCGACCGGGCAGGTATCCAGGAACTGCTTATCAACGCGGAACTCGCGGACAAGGCGCATGACAAGGACGTGCAGGTGATTGTTGAAGGTCCGGGCCACGTGCCGATCGACGAGATCGCAACAAACGTCCAGCTCATGAAGAAAGTCACCAATCACAAGCCGTTCTACATGCTCGGGCCGATCGTGACCGATATCGCGCCGGGCTATGACGACCGGGTCGCCGCCATCGGTGCAGCGATCTCCTCGTCCCTTGGCGCTGACTTCATCTGCTACGTGACCCCGGCCGAACACCTTGCACTCCCGACTCCCGAAGAAGTGTATGAGGGTGTCATGAGCTCGCGGATCGCCGCCCATGTCGGCGACATGGTAAAACTCAAGAAGACGAGGGCCGCAGATCTCGAAATGGGCCATGCCCGCCGCGACCTTGACTGGGATCGCCAGTTCGCCGTCGCCATGAACCCGGCCCGGGCAAAACAGATCCGTGCGGAACGCATGCCGGCCGATACCGATGGCTGCACGATGTGCGGGGACTTCTGCGCCATCAAGATTGTAAACCGGTATTTCAAGTTCTGATATTCCCCTTTTTTTGTTTTTCACCAGACGATCGTCGTTTCAGATTTTCCCCTTCATTCGCGATGGGATCTGATTTCCTTTCCTGTCCCGGTACGATGCTGCTGCACAGGTACTTGTTTCGCCCATCCTTGTTTGCCAACGGATTAACCGGGCCCCTGCCAATCATATCATTTTCCATTTATAGCCCGATAACAAAGAGTACCTTAAAAAAGAGTACTTTAAAAAAAAGTACGTTTGAGAAGTGATTCGATGCAGAAGAAAAACCAGAAAATTGTCAATGAATTCCTTGCTCATGCCGATGCAATAAGCGACGAGGTTATGGACGATACCGAGGAAATGCTTGGCACGCTGCCGTTTATCTTTCCTGTCATGCGGGAACGCACAGGAACATTTGCGCTTTCTGCGCTTGCCGATTACCGGGTCTGCCGCCCGGAACATCTCACGCCAAAGACTGCCGAACTTGTGGCCATTGCCGCTGCGGCAGGGGCGGGGGCGGACAACTGCCTGAAAGTACACCTGAAAGCAGCAATAAAAGCGGGCGCGACGCGGGATGAGATCTTTGATACCATCATGATTGCCGGCACGATCGGAAAGACAAAAGTGCTTGCATCGGCACTCCGGCAGATGGTCGACGTGTTTCCCGCAGATAAAAAAGAAAAGACCGCATTATGCGATAAGACTTCGGGCACAACCGGGAAATCCCGCAGGAAATCCCGGTGAAACGGACCAGACAGGAGATCCGTGAAGAAAAAACAGCGCCGTTACCCGGGTACGCTAAATAATCCCGTCTCAAAATGATCCTTAACGGTGATGCTATCCAGCTGAATTACGGGGGTTTTGTCCCGCTCTCAACAGTCGACTGGCGGGGCCGGTCGGTCTGCACGGTCTTTTTCCGGGGCTGCCCGGTCCGGTGCACCTACTGCCAGAACGCCATGATCCTTACCGGGCAGGATTTCCGCGAGATCGACGAGGTTGTCGCGCTTATCAAAGGCTCGAAACTTGCAATCAGTGGCGTGGTCTTCTCAGGGGGAGAGCCCACCCTGCAGAAGGACGCGCTTGTCACGCTCGCCCGCGCGGCACGAAACCTTGGACTCGCAACCGGTATCCAGACAAACGGCGTCTTTCCCGACACTCTTGAGACGCTCATTAAGGAACGGTTGCTCGACCGTGTGGCACTTGACATCAAGGCCCGCTGGGCGCGGTATAATAACCTTCTCGGGGGAAATTATGTAAAGAACGTGCAGCGCTCACTTGCCCTTTGCACAGAGGCGCACATAAGCGGAGCGCTGCCCGAATTCCAGGTCGTTGTCACACTCTTCCGTGGCTACGATGACGAGGTTGCTATCATCGCATCCGAAACCGGCGATATCGATCTCGTCCTCCAGCAGGGTGTAACCGAAAGCGTTCCCCCGCTCTCAGAAAAAGAACTCAAAAAAATTGCGGACGGGCTCTCGCGCAGGGTCCTGATCCGTACGCGCGAAAGTGGTGAAATCGTCTATGAAAGTGATCGGAGTCGTCGGGCTTCCCGCAAGCGGTAAAGGCGAGTTCTCAAAGATAGCGGAGAGGCTGGGGATCCCGGTCGTCGTCATGGGGGATGTGATCAGGAACGCCGTGAAAAAAGCCGGCCTCCCTCCCACCGATGCAAATCTCGGGGCGACGGCAAACCGGCTCCGGGCCGAAAGGGGCATGGACGCGATTGCCAATCTCTGTGTTGACGCAATAAAAGAACAGGCCGCCCCGCTTGTCCTTGTCGATGGCATCCGTGGCGATGCAGAAGTCCGGGTCTTCCGGCAGAATTTCCCGGGCTTTCGCCTTATTGCTATTGAGACATCGTTTGAAAAACGGCTGGAGCGTCTCTGTGATCGCAAGCGCAGCGACGACGTGGGATCTGAAGTGGGCCTGAAGACCCGGGACGAGCGCGAAAATGGGTGGGGTCTTGCAAACGCATTGAAACTTGCAGATATCAGGATCAACAACGATGGCAGTCTCGAAGACTTTACCGCCCAAGTCACGGAACTGATCGCACGGATGGGGTGTGACGCATGACCCTCCGCCCGTATTTCTCCTCGTCGGCAAAAGTCTGGGACGATATCACGTGGGTGTACGGCATTGAAGAGGCCGGTTATGCCGGCTGGGAGATCGTCGCGGACGGCAACTACCGGCTGGAGAAACCGGGAAACCTTGAAAAGATTAAAGAAGTGATCGCAAGTACCCGCCTCGGGATCACGGTGCATGCACCCTATGGGGATCTTAACCTTGCCACCCTCAACGACCCGATCTGGCACGAGTCCATCCGGCAGATTGAGATCTGCATCGAGCGGGCAGGAGAGATCACCGACCGGGTCACCATCCACCCGGGGTATCTGTCTCCCGCGGGAAAACTCCTGCCCCAGAAGGTCTGGGAACTCCAGAAAGAGGCCCTGCGCCGGATTGGTAAATGTGCCGTTGAGCACGGGGTGCTTGCCTGCCTTGAGAATATGATCAGCCAGAAAGAATTTCTCTGCAGGGATGCCGGGGAACTCATGGGGATGGCAGAGGGTATCGAGGGCATCGGTCTCACGTTTGATTTCGGGCACGCAAACACGCTCGGGAAAGTCCCGGAGTTTCTTTCCAATATCGGGCATGCAAACCACATCCATATCCACGATAACCACGGGCTCTCTGACGAACACCTCCCGCTCGGTGACGGCACCATCGACTGGAAAAACGTGGGGAAAACCATTGCCGCCCGGTACAGTGGCGTGATTGTTGTCGAAGGGCGCTCGGTTGAGGAAGCAAAAAAGAGCTTTTCCGTATTTTCGAAGGTGTTTGTATGAGCGGCGAGACACTTCAGGTCTATTTCCTCGGGACGGCCGGGGCGCTCCCGACACCGACGCGCAATCCCTCCTGCATCATGGTCCGGCGCGGGAACGACACGCTCCTCTTTGACTGCGGGGAAGGGGCGCAGCAGCAGATGATGCGGGCCCGGTGCGGGTTTACGGTTGACGCGATCTTTGTGACCCACTGGCACGCGGATCATTTCCTCGGGATCTTCGGCCTTGTCCAGACCATGTCGTTCAACGGGCGTACCGAGCCTTTGACCATCTACGGCCCGACCTGGGTCCACGAGTTTGTCGAGACCTTGAAAAAGATCAGCCGGTTCAACCTGAAATTTACCCTTGATTCAGTAGAACTTTCGGATGGATCGTGGGTGCGCTTTAACGGGTACACGGTGACCGGTTTTGCGGTCAGCCACGGGATGCCGGCCCTCGGGTACGTGCTCGAAGAAGATCCCCGCCCGGGCCGGTTCGACCGTGAACATGCAATTGAACTCGGCGTTCCGCCCGGGCCGCTCTTTGGGAGGCTCCAGCGCGGCGAGACGATCCGGGTGACAAAAGACGGTGCCGAACGGGAAGTAACACCTTCGGACGTGATGGGTGCGCCGCGCCCGGGCCGCAAGATCGTCTATACCGGCGATACACGCCCCGTGATCCCGGCGCTCCTGGGATACGCAAAGGATGCGGATCTCCTCATCCACGATGCGACGTACGATGAGAGCGAGGTAAAGCGGGCCGCAGAATTCTATCATGCGACCGCTGCACAGGCCGGGCAGGCAGCAGCCGCGGTGAATGCCCGGACCCTCGCCCTCACCCATATCAGTTCCCGGTATACTGACACGGCAAACCATGCCAATGAGGCCAAGGCTGCATTTGCCGGGACCGTCATTGTTCCTGAAGACCGGTTCATGCTGGAAGTCACGTGGCAGGATTGATCGAGATTTTTGTCTCAACTGGGTTACGAGCCAACTCCCCCCAGTCCCCCCTTCACAAAAAATGGGTGGCACGGCTACACCCATTTTTTGCGTGGGGGGTTCCGTAAACAATTCGACTCGCATAATATGGTTATGGGTGTGGATGCATTGTCGGTTGATTTAAGGTTTTTACGAGAGGAAGATTCCGCGGCTTGGTATCTGCCGCTCCCTTACCACACGGGCGTCCCGTTGGGTAGCAGACACCCCCCATGAAGTTGTGGATCCGACACCCCTGCCATACCTGAATCAGGCGTGCACTAATCCGGGCCTGAATTGAGCCCGGATTATCCGTTTCCTGTTCTGCCCCCTCGTGGAAACGCCAGTAAAATGCTTCTTTTCAGTTCGCGTGGAAAATAAGCATTTAAATCGCTCCATTTGTCGAAATTCGCCCGATTTCAATGTCAAAGAATGGCCCTTAACGGCCCAGGAATCGAGGATCATTTTGATCTATGTTTTTACCCATCCGGTACCCGGAAAGGCCGAAAAAACGCGAATATGAGGATCTTTTTTCAGGAGAGGAGTGGAAAAACGGGCAAATTGGGCCCGGATTTTCAGGGGCGTTTAATGATAACCTGTCGAGTGAAGGTCAGGCTGGATTTACTTATTAGAAAATGGTAGGTATAAGAAAATTTTTATGAATGAGAAGAATACGTGATTGCCTGTTAACTTAACCGTGCCACCTTATCCGGAAAACTCTGCCAGCAGTTTCACCACTTCCGGTGTAACGGAATAACCCACATTTTTCCCATCCCAGCGACTCTCCACCATCTGTTCGTCTAGGAACTGGCGCAGGTGCCGGTGAACGGAACTTTTGTCGAGACTTAATCGTTCTGCAAGAGTGGTGTTGCTGATGCCGGGCTCATTGAGAATGACCATGAGGATCTCCCGTTTCCGGGGATTCCGGATATACCCGTACATCTGTTTTCTCTCCGGGCTTGCGCCGCCGTTTTTGAAATGGTACATCTTGTTGCCATCATTTTTCCGGACAATTTTTCGTTCTCGGAGCAAGAGAAAGAGATGGAACTTGACCGTCCCTCTGTTGATAGTAGTATTGAGGGAAATATCCGCAATAGTACAACCCGGGTGGCTGCTGACATACTCAAGGATGGTACGACGTTTTTTATTGTTCAGCAGTTCCTCGATCCTGCCAAGGACCAGCGGGCCGAATTTGTTCGCCCCAAGGCCGGCAACAACAACGCCGATAATCTCACTCGCTTGTACCCAGAGTGGGAGCTGGAAGAACGATACGTTGGCATCCGCACCGGAAGCGTCATAGGGCCCGGTTGGGGGTGAGTACGGTGTTACCGTATAATCTCCGCTTACCGAGGCAATAAAAACAGAAAAAAGCAAAAAAAGGGGAAGTACCTTTGTTGCAGTTTTCATAACAACGGTACATTATAATTCAGATGGAATAAGTTTGTGTCCCCGAGACTTGGTATCCGTACACCTTATAATACCACGTTCCTTCTGCAATCCCGTTGCTGTTCTGGATGTTAAGATTAATGCGGCCATCAGTAGCACCGTCGGAACTATCGTAATACGGACCGAAGACGTACCCGTCAGGGGAATAGATGGTGAGCTGCAACGAGTTGGAGGGGTTTCCCCAGTTCAGGTTCACATTGAGGGTAGTGATGTATGAGGAAACCGTTTTTGATTCCCAGTTTGTCTTTCCCTGAGTGATGGAATTGTACACCGTTAGGGGAATTATCCCGGTGCCATGAGCGGGTACTATGGTGTATCCACCGTTCACTGAGAGAGATGCCGGTAATTCCTTTGCCGATACTACTACAGATGAGGTGCAGAGTAAGAGCACCACCATCACCAATAATCCCAGTCTTTTTGACATGAACCTGACGTTCAAACAGGGGTGACTTATGTTTTCTGTCCAAAGATCCCAACTGGCAGTTGGAATATCTGGACAGAAAATATAAAACTGGAAATGTAGGAGATCCATCTGCGAATACTTTCGGGGTATTCCTATGGTCTCGGATGATAGATCCCAGTCTCAAAATCTGGGGCCCTAAAATCTTGATGGCGTGAAAGAATTAGGATTGTGCAGATTCTAGGCTAGAGAGCGACGCGTATCAAAAATGGGGGGATATACAGATGAAAACAGTATACTGGGGCATCATCCTGCTTGCATTCCTGCTCGCAGCGATGGTGACAGTACCGATGGTGAGTGCCGCAGAAGAACGTTACGGCACTACCCAGCAGGATTTTTCACTTTGTAACGGTTCAGTAATTATCCTAAATCCCGCGAATTCTGAGTACCTTCGTAAATAGTATTTTTGAATATGCTGAATTTACTCACCGTTGTCACTACCTCGGAGAAAAGGAAACGGCTCCTGATCTTATTACATGAAGGTCCGCTATTATGGGATGAAATCAAGATACGACTTAACGTCTCTGCTTCTGGAATGCTACCTCAAATTAAAATTCTCGAAGAGGAAGGATTAATTGTTAAAAAAGATAGGAAGTATAGTCTGACGGATATCGGTCGTCTGATTGCTTATCATCTTAAAACATTCGATAATACACTCAAGGTAATTGAGCAACAGAAGAAATATTGGCAGGAACATGATTGCGAAGCACTTCCTCATGACATTTTCGTTAGGATTGGGGAAATACAAAATTCTCGTACTCTCGAAAAAGGTTTAGAAGAAAGCTTTGAGCCACATAAACAGCTTCTTGAAATGATCATCCAGTCCAAAAAGGTAGCATGTATATCTCCAATTGTTCATCCTATATACCCCAAATTCTTCCGTTCCCTTGCAAAAGAGGGTCGAGAAGTTCGACTTATCCTTACGAAAAAAGCATACAGCAAGATCCAGAATGAGTATTATGATATGCTTCTCGAAGGACTTCAGTACGAAAAAGCCAGTCTTTCGATTTGTGATACAGATATAAGATTTGCTTTTATTGTAACTGATATTCACTTCTCGATGAGCCTTTTCATGAAAAGCGGTGTTTTTGATTCAACGAGGGAGATTGTGAGTAATGATTCATCCGCAATCAGGTTAGGGGAGGATCTTTTCTCCCACTACCTGAAAAAGTCCTATCCTGTCAACAAGGAAGGGGCTCTGTAAAGTCTGCGGGTGGCGACATATTTTCCTCGAAGAAGGCTTAATGCAACCACCCGCAGACTTTACAGAGCCACTTTTTAAATCATTATGACTAAAGCAGTTGGATTTACAGAAAAAAATAACGTACCGTATTGACAGAAGGGAGAAGACGCGGATCTAAAACCCCGGATGTGCAATAAACCGGGCAGTAACAGACCTGTGGATTTTGCGTTTAGCCTCGAACCAGTTGATTCCGGCATTCAACCGGTGAGATTCCATACGGAGAAAGGCAAAGAGAGAAAAGAGGATATGTCCTCGCTGGAACACTTCTTTTCTGCCTTGGCACTTCTCGATACCGAAGCATTGTTTGATACCTCGGTGGTATTCCTCAATATTCCAGCCAAGATCCTGAAAGGACTTCCTGTCGGATTCAGTGGCATCAAAGATATCGGTATCCGTGTTTTTGGAAGTGAGTTAGATGATGAAACGTTCATGTGCTCTTAATAAAGATCAATGAAAAATTATTTCAGGACTGAACACTTAACAGGGGGATGAGTAGGGGTGCCATGTTCACTACCACCGGGACGGGCCGGATTATTTATTATTCCGGGAACCTCTTTTCGGGTTCTTTGATTTTCCGGCCGTTTTGCCGGTAGCTGCTTCCTTACTCCTGGCATACAATTCCCAGGCAACCATCACCACAAGAACGAAGGCGACCACCCACCAGATGTGAAGCGGGAGCAGACCTATTAGGGGAATCGTAAAGAGAGCTTTTCCCACAACCCAGTTTTTCTCCACCGGTTCGATGTTCTGAATATCACCAACCGGAAGGTACCCTCCTTCATCACTTACTGGGTTATTGTCCCCTTTGGTGATGTACCCCCCGTGCGTCGTTACATTACCGTACCAAATAAAGCCGGTCCCGTTTGACTCATACGATGCGGGCAGGCGGTAATGGTCTGTAGAGTAACTGAATCCATCACCAAGGGATGTCAGCGTGAGGTTCCATTGCGGAGGGTTGACCCCCGTATAGAGGATCTTATAGCCTTCAACGGTTGCGTTGCTTATCTCAAGAGGGAGATACTTGGTTGGAGTCGCTGCGCCCCTATAGAAATTGAAGTAATACGGTTCAGGCTCTCCCGCATCGACCCAGGTCATGACCCGGTGGATGATTGGAGTGGGGCTTGAGAGCGGAAGCAGGCCGATCTGAGCCCAGAAATCTGTCTCACCGTTGGGGCGATAGATGATCACGTCGCCGTAATCGCCGAACTTCTGGTACCCGGTTGCATGTGCCTCATCCCAGG